>JAEEGJ010004249.1_pt1 | contig 49552 bp, 32 predicted proteins | sample 8958761 | NCBI WGS metagenome assembly JAEEGJ01 (sample SAMN16246546, study PRJNA631951) | gut metagenome | biome: gut microbiome; feature: rumen; material: RS-attached | host: Bos | place: Iran: Karaj | collected 2018-10
ACCTGCGCTTCGCCACCTTCATCGTCGAGACGCTGATGGGTGTCTATAAGCACAACGGACTGCTGAAAGCCAGCATCATGTCGGCCACCAACGCCCATCGTCTCGGGGCAAACGAGGCACCGCCAGCCATCATCAGCTCGTTCCTCGGAAAGCAGCTCTCCGAACTGCTCGACCACATCGAGAAAGCCGACAAAGAAGACCTCTTCTCCATGAACGGCAAACAAGGCATGAAGCTCGACATTCCGGAGATTCCTGAATTGCTCATCGACAATACAGACCGCAACCGCACCAGCCCGTTTGCCTTCACAGGAAACCGCTTCGAGTTCCGAGCCGTGGGCAGCGAAGCCAACTGCGCAAGTGCGATGATTACGCTCAATAGTGCCGTTGCCGAGGCCCTCGCAAGCTTCAAGAAGAGGGTTGATGCGAGAATTACTGAAATCTCCGAATTCTCCGAGTTCTCTAAGGGCAAACACAATGCCACTTTCCACGCCATCATCGACGTCCTTCGCGAAGACATCAAGACCTGCAAGCCCATTCGCTTCGACGGAAACGGATACAGCGACGAGTGGAAGGCAGAAGCCGCCAGGCGTGGCCTCGACACAGAGACCTCCTGCCCCGTCATCTTCGAGCGTTACCTCGACAAGGAAAGCATCCAAATGTTCGAGACCCTCGGTGTGATGACTAAGAAGGAACTGGAGGCCCGGAACGAGGTGAAATGGGAGACCTACACCAAAAAGATTCAGATAGAAGCCCGTGTGCTTGGCGATCTCTCCATGAACCATATCATACCCGTTGCCACCAGCTACCAGAGTCAGCTCCTGAGAAACGTCGAGCGCATGTCGGGCGTGTTCCCTGAGGGAAAAGCCAACCAGCTGAATGCCCGCAACCTCAAGCTTATCGAGGAGATAGCAGAGCGCACAGCCACCATCGAAACGCTGGTAGAGGAACTCGTGGAGGCTCGCAAGGTGGCCAACAAGATTGCAGACGAGCACCAGAAAGCAATCGCCTACCACGACACCATCGCTCCGATGTTCGACAAGATTCGCTATCAGATTGACAAGCTCGAACTCATCGTGGACGACAGCCTCTGGCCTCTGCCCAAGTACCGCGAGCTGTTGTTCATCCGATAAGTCCAACCTCTACATCAAAGGGAGTCAAGCAAAACTTGGCTCCCTTTTTTGAGCTTGAACACAAGCAGTCGGCTCTTTCTTTTTCTACAGTTTATCGATGGCGGGCTGAATGTCTTTCGACCAATCGGAACCAGAGGCGGCTATGCGGCCATCGGGTGTGACAAGGATAATATAAGGCAGGCGCTTGATGCCCCACTGCTGTACGAGCGGACTTGCGAGCGCCTTGAAGTCGCAATAACTCGGGAAATCGATTGTGTCGCGCTTCTCTATCCGGTTCAGTTCCCTTTCGTCTGCATCGAGAGAATAGCTGATGAGTTCGATGTCCTTGCCTTTCGACTTCAGTTCCCGTCGCAGGCGTTTTGCCCGATAGAGTGCGCTCTGACTGCCGCTCTTCCATGTCGCCCAGAATGCGATGAGCAGGAGTTTGTCCTTATAATCTGCCCGTTTGATGGTTCTTTCCTCTGTGCCGTTGCCGCCATGCTCAGGCTTCAAGGTAAGGGAGAAGTCGGGCAGACGATTGCCGACGCGCAGTTTGCCAAGAGAGCGGACATGCGAGGAGAGTTTCGACAGGGCGAGGTCATCGGGACAAGCGCGGCTAAGGCTGTCATACAGCTCTGTAGCTTCTTTGACAGATACCTCGTCGTCACATAGGAAATAGGTGGCGAAGAGGTATCGGCTCATGTCGAGAGTGGGATGCTCGAGGATGTAGTTGTGGGCGATATCCTTCGTTTCTGTGGCCGACTTGCCGTTGGACTCGAGTCGGAACTCTGTAAAGACTTCATTGTCCTCGGAGCCCGAAACTTCCACTTCGCTGAGGTTCTGTGCATCGCCCTTTATGACGAGGTCGGCCCCAGGATTGCCGAAGACGACAAGCTCCGACTGGTTCGGGTAGAGGATGTGCAGGGTAGCTGTCTCCAGAGTGGGCAGCGTGTAGGAGAAGAGGCCGTCGCGGATGTGCAAGGTGTCCACCCTGTCCAGTCCCTCGTCGGTGCTGTAGATGAGGAAGACGCCCTGCTCCAGGTGCTCGAACTCCCCTTTGAGGCGTACCTCTTTGGGGTGTCCGGTACAACATATAAAAAGTAAGAAGATAGAAGAAGATAGAAGAAGATATGCTGCTTTCAGCAGCGAAGATAGAGGACAAAACATATTCCATCCCCTTTTATCTTCTTTTATCTTCATCTATTCCTCTGTCTTCTTCTATCTTCCTCTATCTTCTGCTATCTTCTGCTGTTTATTGCAGCAGGCTCTTTACTGCGCTGGCATACTTCACGAACTCATAGTCGTTGGCAGCGCGTTCAGCGAGAGACGGGTCCTGCTTGATGGCTTTTGCCAAAGCGCTGGTGACAGTGCTTGCGTCGCCGGTGCGGGCTGCGAGGACGGCCTGCAGGTAGCTTGTGATGGCGTCGGCATTCTTGATGCCCGACAGCGTGTTCTTGGCGCTGGTATAGTCCTTTGCAAGAATCTGGGCGAGGGCGGCGCTATTGCTCATCACGCCAGCCAGGTCGCTGGCAGCCTGGGTGTAGTTGCCCTTGGCGATGTTGAGGTTGCCCATCACTTCCTTGAAGGTCTCGGAGCCGCTTCCCTTGGCGAGATAGCTCTCGGCGGCAGCGATGTCGCCGTCCTTGAGTGCGAGCAGAGCCAGGTTTGTATTGACTTCAGGGGCGTTCTTATTGATGCTTGCGGCACGCTTCAGGTAGGCCTGAGCCATTTCGGGCTGGCCGTTAGCGATTGCCATCTGTGCCAAGTTGTTGAGGGGACGGTAGTCGCTCGGGTACTGCTGGGCGACTGCCTCGTTCCACTTCTGACGGGTTTCGTTGTCCTTCACCAGCTTGTTGGCGCCATAAACAAGTTCTTCTACGCTGAGCTTGCTGGGGTCTTTCTCGTACTGAGCCAGAATCTGGTCGTCGCTGCGGCCGATGACTTCGTAGTTCACGATGAGTCTTGCACGGCGAAGCTCGGGCAGGATGCTCTCCTTGATGTCTGTGAAGACCTCGCTCATGTTGCGGATTTGCTGTTCGCGCTCCTCGGGGTCCTTATACATGGAGAGGACACGCAGGATGACATCTCTGTCTTGCAGGTTGCTCTTGCTGATGAGTTCCTGGAAGCCGTCCCAGTCCTCGGCTGTGAACTTGGTGTCCACATCGGCCTTCATCTGAATCTTCTTCAGCTCGCCTTTCAGATAGTCGGCGCTGACATTCTGACGCTTCTCGGCCAGTTGCTCGTTGAACTTGAACTTGCCGTCGGGGCTTGCATAGGCGCTTACCTCGATGTTCTGCAGGGCACGCGTCTCTTCGTTGTCGTTGATTTCACGCAGAATCCTGCCCAAGTCCTTGATGCTGACGCTATTGAGTTCGCTGGCACGGAGGTTAGCCTGGTTGATGAGGAACTTGATGTTGGCCTCCTGCTTCTGCCCGATGATGCGCTGGAAGGCGTCGGGAGCGGTTGAGGCCGTCATGCCGCAACGGCTGAGGAGCTGGCTTGTGGCGAGCACGCCGTAGCCAATCTTCACCTCAGGGATGCTGACCACCTTCTTGCCGAGCTTGGCATCGAAGCGGGCATAGAGGTCGCTGTTCTGCATAGCCTCCTCGTATGTGAAGTTCGTCTTCATCGTATAGACGCCGCCCATCTTGTAGCTGATGGTAGTGCCGTTGCCCTCCACCTTCTCGCCCTGGAAGGTAGCGCTCTGTCCCACGGCCTCGCCTCCATTGTACTTGAGGACTGGAGTGACCGTGACTTCTGCCTTCTTCTTCATGTACTTGACAGGGAAGGTGCCGTTGATAGTGGCAGGAACCTCGTTGCCGACAAGCTCGAGGGGAGTGGGGGTTACGGTGAAATTCTCGTCAGTAAGCTTGCCCAGCTTGCTGCAAGATGACAGCACAAAAGCAGATGCGGCTGCCATAAGGAAAAGGAACTTTGTACTTTTCATTGTGTTATTTTAGTTATTTTATCGTTTTTTCGGGCGCAAAGATACGAAAAAAAATGAAGAATGAAGAATGAAGAATAAAGAATTTTCGCTATTTTGCACCAATTGTTCTCCACGCCATTCTTCTCCCCTGAAAAGGGAGGCCGAAATGGGGCTTTATCCCACAAAATCGAGGATATCCTGAGGCCGTTCCGCAAAGATTGTAGCGCCATGAGCCACCAGGAAGTCTCTGCTGCGGAACCCCCACAGAACCGAGATGCAAGGCAGCCCGGCATTCGAGGCCGTCTGGAGGTCCACATCGGAATCTCCCACATAGATTGCCTCCTCTTTCGATACGCCAAGACGCTCCAGAGCCTGTATCACCATATCCGGCTCAGGCTTTCGCGGAACGCCCTGCTGCTCGCCTATGGCCACATCTATCACACCGTTGAAGAACAAGTCCGCCAGCTCATCCACACCCTTCTGCAGCTTGTTGCTAACCACTGCCATACGATAGCCCTTCGCATGAAGCGCGGTAAGGAGGGAAGCGACGCCTGGATAGAGGCACGTATGGTCTTGGCAATGAATGATATAGTGCGCACGAAAAGCCTCGAAGCAGTGCTCCAGCTTTATCGAATCGGTGTCCTCCGGAACCGAACGCTCCACGAGCTTCCTGACGCCATTGCCCACGAAACGACGCACCTCATCGAGCGACCTTTCGGGGAAGTCGCAGCTGCGAAGTGCATGATTCACACTCAGATAGAGATCCTCGAGCGTGTCCGTCAGCGTCCCATCCAAGTCAAATATGATAGCCTTGTACTTCATCCGTCTTTTCGTTTCCGGCTGCAAAGGTACGGATAAGCGAGCACAATACAAAAGGAAAACGAAAGTTTTTCTTTTTATTGTCAAGCGAAAGTACCTTCGAGCGCAGTCTCAAAGGTACGGATAAGCGAGCACAATACAAAAGGAAAACCAAAGTTTTTCTTTTTATTGTCGAGCGAAAGTACCTTCGACGAATTTCAAGAGTACAAAAACTTTCATTGGTGTCCGGTAAAAACATTTCATCATCTCTTGCACCCTCCTAACCATCGGCATTTAGAGCAAAATATGATTGGCAGGGGCTTGGGACGCCCCAAAGGGGCAGAAAGATGTCAGCCCAGGGCAGCGCCCTGGGTTTGTGGCGCAACAGTAGAATGCGCCCTAAAGGGGCAAAAGATATGTGTTTTAGTGCTTTTGCTCTTACAGAGCGTCATTTGCCGCGGCATTTCAATACCCAGGGCGCTGCCCTGGGCTGACATCTTAACGGCCTTCAGGCCGAATTCACCGGACAGCAATAATTTTTAATTTTTAACTTTCCCTTTGTAAACTTTCTTTCCTAGCGGACGCTTTCTGACGCATTATTTTTGCTTCGGTGGCACTTTCCTACCCTAAAGGCAAAATATGGGCTTAAATCGCGTTTCCCTTTGTGGATGGTGGTTTGCGAGGTGGCTTTTTGACGCACAAAGCAAAGAAAGTGCAATCATCATGTGTCAAATTGCAAAAAGGAGCGTGTTTTCGGGCCAATTTCCTTGTAGAGCGTTTGCCAACTTCACAGGGGGCGATTGCAAACGCCACGTGTTAAGTTGGCAAACTCCACGTGTTAAGTTGGCAAACTCCACGTGTGGCGTTTGGAATCTTCTCGTGTGGTGTTGCCTTTTGCCTCGTTTTAGGGTCGGTTTTTTGTAAAGGATTTTTCACTCTTTTTTCTGTTGACGAACGATAACATCCGGCGTGAACGAGATTGACAACAGCCGGCAGACAACAGACAACGGATTTATCTACAATATAGCTGGCCAGCAAATGTCAAATAGTAAATTGCCTCGCGGCATCTTCATTAAGCGGCAAGAAGGTTCTCAAATAGGCAGAAGGGTAGGGCATAGACCTTACCTTTATATAAACTAAGCCGCTTTATCCTTTTCGGACGAAGCGGCTTGGTTTATTCCTTTTCTTCCCTTTTCTCTTCGAAAGTAAAGTTGATGGGGTTCTTCACCTTCTCGTTGAGAAGGGCGAAGTCGAGCACATCCTGAATGTCGGAGGCATAGTGGAAGGTCACGCCTTTGAGATACTCTGCCGGAATCTCGTCGATGTCCTTCTTGTTGTCCGTGCAGAGGATGATGTCCTTGATGCCTGCCCGCTTTGCCGCGAGAATCTTTTCGCGGATGCCTCCTACGGGAAGCACTTTGCCGCGAAGCGTTATCTCGCCCGTCATTGCCAGGCTTGCCCGGATTTTCCTTTGGGTGAGGGCAGAGGCGATGCTTGTCGCCATCGTGATGCCTGCACTCGGCCCGTCTTTGGGAACGGCTCCCTCTGGGACATGGACATGCAGGTTATAGTTCTCGAAGATACGGCTGTCGATGCCCAATTTGTCGGCATGTGCTCGGATGTATTCGAGGGCAAGCAGAGCACTCTCTTTCATGATGTCGCCCAGGTTGCCGGTGAGGGTGAGCTTGCTGCCCTTGCCTTTGCTCAGGCTCGTTTCGATGAAGAGAATCTCGCCGCCGACACTCGTCCAGGCAAGGCCTGTCACCACTCCTGCATAATCGTTGCCTTGATAGGAGTCACGAGAGAAGATGGGTTTGCCGAGCAGTTCCTCTGCCTCTTCTTTCGAGATGCTGTGGTCGTGTTCCATCTCTCCTTTAGCCACTCTGAGCGCAACCCTTCGGAAGAGCTTGTCAATCTGCTTCTCGAGGCTTCGCACACCACTTTCGCGAGTATAGCGTTCGATGATAAACTCCAAAGCAGGCTTCCCTACTTTGAGGGATGTATGTTCCTTCAAGCCGTTCTTCTCGCGGTTCTTTGGCACAAGATGCCGACGGGCAATCTCTATCTTTTCTTCTGTGATGTATCCGTCAACCTCGATGATTTCCATACGGTCGAGTAGGGGACGGGGAATCGAGCCGGTATCGTTGGCTGTCGCGATGAACATCACTTTGCTGAGGTCGTAATCAAGGTCGACATAGTTGTCGTGGAAGGCGCTGTTCTGTTCCGGGTCAAGCACTTCGAGCAGGGCGGAGGATGGGTTCCCGTGGACAGAACCTTCTGTGACTTTGTCTATCTCGTCGAGGATGAAGACAGGGTTCGAGCTGCCTGCCCTCTGCATTCCCTGAATGATTCGGCCTGGCATAGCTCCGATGTATGTGCGTCTGTGTCCTCGAATCTCGCTCTCATCATGCACACCGCCCAAACTCATTCTGACATACTTCCTGCCGAGTGCTTCCGCAATGCTCTTCCCGAGACTCGTCTTGCCCACACCTGGAGGGCCATACAGGCAGATGATGGGGCTCTGGCGGTCTTTGCGCATCTTCAGCACAGCAAGATGTTCCAGGATGCGTTCCTTCACCTTTTCCATCCCGTAATGGTCGCGATTCAGCTTCTTCTCTGCCCTCGAAATGTCTGTGTTGTCTTTCGTGCATTCATTCCACGGAAGGCCTACAACAGTCTGAAGATATTGTAGTTGTACATTATAGTCTGGCGACTGGATGTTGATGCGGTTCAGCTTCGACACTTCTTTGTCGAAAATTTCGCCAATCTCCTTGCTCCAATGCTTTGTCTCTGCCTTTTTCTTGAGGTTCGAGACATCTTCCTGCTTTACAGTTGATTCGTCCTTATCGCCCAGTTCGTTTTGAATGTTCTGAACCTGCTGACGAAGGAAGTATTCCCTTTGCTGCTGGTCGAGGTCGCTGCGGGTCTTGTTCTCAATCTTGCGTTTGAGTTGCATGAGCTCGATGATGTTGTTGGCAAAGTGAATGGCTTGCCTCAGTCGATCCATTTCGCTTGGCTGGGACAGGAGCTCATATTTCTGCTCAATGGTGAGCGGCATGTAGCTGCATATCGTGTTGAGCATGAAGGTGGATGGCTCCATGTTGCTGATGTATTGCATAAGCTCGTCAGGATAGTCGTCGAGGATGCTCATGAGCTTTTGAGTGCGCTCCTTGAACATAGCCAGCATAGCGTTGTATTCGGTCTTCTCTATGCCCTTGGCCACTACGTCGGTCATTGGCGCCAAGATGCCTTCGTAGCCGCCTGCCTCTTGACGAAGCTCAACTATCTGAACTCTATTGAATGCTTGGAAAAGAGCATTGAAGGAGCCATCAGGCATCTTCATCGAGTGAACGAGTTTAGCCACGACGCCGATGGGGTAGAGGTCTTCGAGTTGAGGTGTGTCCACCTCGGGGAGCTTTTGCGTCAGAAGAGCCACCAAGCCATCGGTTCGCTCCAGTTTGTTCAATGTCTTTATGCTGTACTTGCGGCCAACGGTAATAGGGGAGACGGTACCGGGGAAGAAGATGTTATCGCGAAGCGCAATGACAGGCATTTCGCCGCCATGATTTGCGTGCATCAACTTGTCTGTCTCGCCCGTAACCTCAGCCACAAAGGAAAACGTTTTCTTGTTATTCTCAAACTCAAACATATTGAAATCTACTAAAAGCGCGGCAAAAGTACAAAAAAAAAGGCAAACTTCGTGCGCGTATACAATTAAATATTGTAAATTTGCAGGCTAATAGAAGAAAAGGAGTGAAAACCAACCCATCCCTAATTGCTAATCCAGAATAATGAGCAACGACTATTTCCGCTTCAAGCAGTTCTGCATTCGGCACGACCGATGTGCGATGAAAGTGGGTACTGATGGTGTCTTGCTGGGTGCTTGGGGATGTGTTGAAGGCAAGCGGATTCTAGACATCGGCACAGGCACTGGGCTCATTGCTTTGATGGCAGCTCAGAGAAATCCCGAGGCCGAAGTGCTGGGCATAGACATCGATGAAGCTGCTGTCATTCAGGCAAAAGAGAACATCGACGACAGTCCTTTCCGTGAGCGCGTGGGCTGTGTTCTGTTGGACGTAATGGCATTACGTCCTACCAAACAATTCGATGCGATTCTCTGCAATCCGCCTTTCTTCACAGAGGACACTATGCCGGACGATAAACAACGTGCTTTGGCTCGCAACAGCAAGAGTCTGCCGTTCGCGCTGCTTATCAAGAAAGTCGCTTCGCTTTTGTCAGAGAATGGAAAGTTCTCGGTCGTCATTCCGAACAGCCACATGCAAGAGTTCATTGGTCTTTGTCTGGCGAATAATCTTTACTTGGAACGCCGATGCATCGTGCGCACCAAATCCAACAAACCGCCAAGACGAGCATTGCTGACTTTCACAAGAGACAACGGACTTCCGCCTGCGCCTGAGACGAAAGCCGAAGAACGGACAACAAACAACGGACTGCAGAACGCAGACAACATTCAAGAGGAAATTATTCTGACCAATGATGATGGAAGTCGCAGCGAAGCATACAAAGCACTGACAAAAGACTTCTACTTATAAAATTCATAATGGCAATTATGTTTAGTAGAAATGCCTCAAATGATAATACAGACTTTAAAGACCTTAATGACCTTAAGAACATTAAAGACATGAAGGACTCAAAAGCTCCCAGTGGCTTCAAGGATATTATTGAACAAAGCGTTTCGCCTTCCATAAAGACGACAGCGTGGTTGCTGAAGATAATGATTCCCATTTCTTTTGCAGTCTGTCTGGCGCAGTTCTACGGCATCATAGCCTGGTGTGCGCAGTGGCTCAATCCGTTGTTCTGCCACATCGGTTTGCCAGGTGCTTCGTCGATTGCTTTCCTTACAGGGGCGACTTCGACGACATACGCCGCTCTTGCTGTGATGATGACGATGGAGCTCACGCTTCGACAAGCCACTATAATCGCTATCATGGTTCTCATCTGCCATGCTTTGCCTTTGGAGTGTACGGTAAACAAGAAGGTCGGGTCTAAGCCATTTCGGATGGCTTTCCTGCGCATCTGTGGAGCGCTGCTGGCTGCCCTTTATCTGAACTTCTTTTTGCCGGAGATGTCGGAACCTTTCTCTGCCTTGTCCGTATCGGCAGCAGATGCCAGGATTCTTCAGGTTCTACTGAACTGGCTACTATCTTCCTTGAAACTCAGTGCCATGATTTTTGGCATTATTTATGCCTTGATGCTTGTGCAGAAATTGATGGAGAAATATGGCTTGATGCAGAAGCTCGAAAAGCCCCTTTCCCCTCTCATGGTTTTCTTCGGTTTGCCCAGCAACTCCGCATATCTGTGGCTCGTGGGCAATGTGTTGGGCATCAGTTATGGTTCTGCGGTAATGCTGCAATTGGAGGAAGAAGGTAAAATCACTCGTGAGGAAGCTGACGAAGTGAATTACCACCTTATCATGAACCATTCAATGCTGGAGGACACTTTGGTGTTTGCCACGGCCGGTGTGTCGGCCATCTGGATTCTCAGCACTCGCCTACTCTTCGCCTTCATTCTTGTTTGGTGTCGTAAGGCAGTCAAACGGCTCTTTCGGAATTGACATTTTGCTAACTTTTCCGGCCGTTTTGCTTACTCTATGATTTTAGGCCGACTCGCGAGAAACGCTTAAAATTCTCTCGGTGGCAGTTTCCTACCCCAGAGACGAGAAATGCGCTTAAAACGCGAAAGTTTCGCAACTTGTTGATTTACAAGCCTCGTTTTTAATCTCCATCCTTCAATTTTCAATCATCAATTGGCTATATTGCCATCTCTACATAGCAAAATCGACCATTTTAACGCAAATTCCTGCCATTTTCCTCACGGAATTTCGGTAAACCTCACAGGGGGAATTTTCCAACGCCGCACGCGGAATTGACCATCGCCGCACGTGGAATTGACCAACGCCGCACACGGCGTTCTCCATCGCCGCACGCGGAGTCGGCAAATCCGACGCGTTGGGTTGGTTTTCCCTGCACTTTTGAAACTGACACTATGCAAGGGAAAACGCCAAATCCCTTACTTTTTGTCAATTCGCTCCCTTGCGTGTTTCCGTTCCCTTCGCTCGAAGGCATCCATGCTTTGGACGCAATGAATGCCACGCTCTCGCATCGCTTTACTGCCTCCAATATGGGTGCTGCCAAACTTACTTCCTGGCTTGAGAAGCATCTTGATACATAAAAACAGGACGGATAAGGCAACAATTCCGAGGGTGATGAGTGCAACTTTCAACATTATTCCATATATTTGCTGCAAAGATACAATAAAAAGCGGTAATTTATAGTTATAAATTAAGATAAATATCAGTAATATGGACAAAATAGCATTACAACCTCAGAGTGTATTCAAGTGCTTTGCACAAGTAAACCAAGTTCCCCGTCCTTCGAAGCATGAAGAAAAGATGATCGACTTCCTGCTCGATTTCGGCAAGAAGCTCAACCTCGACACAAGAAGGGACGAAGTGGGAAACGTCATCATTCGCAAGCCTGCGACAAAGGGAATGGAGGACCGCCAGACCTTGATTCTGCAGAGCCACATGGATATGGTGTGCGAGAAGAATCGTGATGTGGAATTCGATTTCACCAAAGACGCCATCCAGACCTATATCGACGGCGAGTGGATGAAGGCAAAGGGCACGACGCTTGGTGCCGACGACGGCATCGGTGTGGCGATGGAGATGGCTATTCTGGAGTCGAACGACATAGAGCACGGGCCGCTGGAATGCGTCTTCACCCGCGACGAAGAGACAGGCCTGACAGGCGCAGAAGGCATGCAGTCGGACTTCATGACCGGTCGCATGCTCGTCAACCTCGACAGCGAAGACGAAGGGCAAATCTTCGTCAGCTGTGCCGGAGGCTGCCGCACGTTCGCACAGTTCGACTATAAAGAGACACCCCTACCCGACGGCTTCTTCACCTTCTCGCTCTCCATCAAGGGCTTGACCGGCGGTCATAGCGGCGACGACATCAATAAGAAGCGTGCCAACGCCAACAAGCTCCTGGCTCGCTTCCTCTATACAAGCCAGCAGAAGTACGACCTGCGACTCATCGACATACAGGCCGGCGGACTGCACAACGCCATCCCTCGCGAAGCCTGGTGCCTCTGCGCCGTTCCCATGAAGGACAAGGAGAACATCACCGTCGATTGGAACCTCTTCCAGGCCGATGTGGCTGAGGAATACAGCGTGACGGAGAAGACTATGGTGTTTGTGCTTCAAAGCGAGGAACAGGCAACAAGTGCAATCGAAAAGGATTGCTCACAGCGGCTCATCAAAGCTCTGCAAGCCGTCGACAACGGTGTGTTTGCCGTTTGCCAAGACCTCGACCTCATCGAGACAAGCAGCAACCTGGCAAGCATCCATAAGACAGAAAAGACCATCGACGTGAACAGCAGCCAGCGCAGCAGCATCTATAGTGCCCGCGTCAACATGGCGAACACCTTTGCCGCCGCCTTCGAGTTGGCGGGAGCAAGGGTTGACATCGGCGAAGGCTATCCCGGCTGGAAGATGAACCCCAACAGCGAAATCCTTCGCATCGCAGTAGAGCAGTACAAGCAACTCTTCGGCAAAGAGCCTGTCGTCCTCGGCATTCATGCAGGACTCGAGTGCGGCCTCTTCAGCGAGAAGTTCCCGGGAATGGACATGATAAGCATGGGCCCGACACTTCGCGGCGTGCACAGTCCCGACGAGAAGCTCTTGATTCCTACCGTCCAAATGGTTTGGGACCACCTCCTCGCCATCCTAAAGAATGTGCCAAAGAAATAAAAACGCGAAGAAATAATGTTCAATCTTCAATCTTCAATCTTCAATAAAAAGGTTTTGCTGCCTTTGCTGGCCTTGCTGGCTGTGGCTTGCTCCGACTACGAAAGCTTCTCGGACAACCCAAACTTCCGCCTCGCGTTCTCGCAGGACACCATTGCCTTCGACACGCTCATCAGCACCATCCCCAGCAGCACCAAGACACTCTATGCCTTCAACAACAACAGCAACGGAATGCGCATCACTACCATCCAACTGGAGGATGGCGCAAGCAGTCTGTTTCGCGTGAATGTTGATGGAAGATACTTAGCCGATGGGATATGGCACAACTTCGAGGTGCTGAAGCATGACAGCCTGATAATCCGCATCGAGATGACGCCTCCGGAGGTCGGCACGAACGAACCGCTCTACTTCGAAGACAAGTTGCACTTCATCTTAGAGAACGGAACGAAGCAAACAGTTGTGCTCTCGGGAGGCTCTATTGATGCCTACATACAAAAGGGAGAAATGGTGATCGATTCCGATGAAACGCTCTTGACGGACAAAGCCTATGTCATCTACGACTCGCTTGTTGTGAAGAAGGGAGCGACTCTCACACTCACCGAAGGCACAAAGCTGATGTTCCACGACAAGGCCGCCCTGCATGTTTACGGGCGCCTGCTCGTCAAAGGCAGCCTGGAAAAGCCCGTCGTGCTCCGAGGAGACAGGATGGACCACATGTTCGACTACCTGCTCTACGACAACACGCCAAGCCGATGGGAAGGCGTCGTCATCCATCGGGGCAGCTACGACAACGAGTTCTATCAATGCGACCTGCACAGCTCGCTCTTCGGCATCATCGTTGAAGACACAGAAGAGATGAAGCCGGACGAGACAAAGCCTTCCGTCACACTCGATTGCTGCATCCTGCACAACATCGGAGGCGACGGCCTACAGCTCAACAACTGCGTCAGCAAAGTCGTCAATACGCAGATAAGCAACACGCTCGGACACACCCTCAGCATCAACGGAGGCAGCCATACATTTATATATTGCACGCTTGCGCAGTTCTATCCCTTCACTGCAAACCGTGGCGACGGCTTGCATCTCGCCAGTTCCGAAGACTATGGCGACTACGGATTGCTGCGCAAAGCACACTTCATCAACTGCGTCATCACGGGTTATGGCGAGGATGTCATCATGGGCGAGTACATCCCTCAAGACGGCACTTGCGACTATCTCTTCCACCATAGCTTCCTCAATACGCCGATAGTTGAGGAGCCGGACCATTTCGTGGACTGCGTCTTCGACCGAGACAAGAAGAAAAACGAGGAGGAGAAGCTCGTTCGCGACCAGAACTTTGTGCTCTTCGACACCGAGAACTTCATCTATGACTTCACGCCGAAGGACAGCAGCGCGATTCGTTCGCTTGCCGACCCGAAGTATGAAGGCATTCCTGCTTTCGACAGATTGGGCGTGAGCCGACTTGCCGATGAAGGTCCGGATGCCGGATGCTACGAGTTTGTCAAGAAGCCAGACGAGGAGGAACAGCCGTGAAAGGCTTGCTCATAGTGGTGGGCAAGACCACAGACAAGCGCTTCGAAGCCATCATAGATGAGTATGTAGAGCGCATAAGACACTATATTCCTTTTGCCATTGAGGTCATCCCTGAACTCAAGAACACAAAGGGACTCAGCCAAAACGAGCAGAAGGAGCGTGAGGGCGAACTCATCCAGAAAAGCCTGCAGGCAGGAGACTACATAGTGCTCCTCGACGAACACGGCAGCGAACGGACCAGCATGGAGTTTGCCGCCTGGATGCAAAAGAAGATGTCTGCGGGGCCGAAGCGTCTCGTCTTCATCGTAGGAGGACCTTACGGCTTCTCCGACGCCATACATAAACGGGGCAACGAAGAGGTCAGCCTGAGCCGCATGACACTCTCCCACCAGATGGTCCGCATGTTCTTTGTGGAGCAAATCTACAGAGCGATGACCATCCTCAACGGCGAACCGTATCATCATGAGTAGATACACATAACAATATAATACTATGCTTACAGTAGAAGAACTTAACGACAGACTTATTGACCTGTCTTTTGCCGAAGACATCGGCGACGGAGACCACACGACGCTTTGCTGCATCCCGCCAACCGAGATGGGCGAAAGCAAGTTGCTCATCAAGGAGGAAGGCATCTTTGCAGGCAACGAGATTGCAAAGAAAGTGTTCCATCGCTTCGACCCTGAACTGCAGGTCGAGACCTACATCGAGGACGGAGCGCACGTCAAGCCCGGCGACATCGTGATGAGCGTCAAGGGAAAGGTGCAGAGCCTCTTGCAGACGGAACGCCTCATGCTCAACATCCTGCAGCGAATGAGCGGCATAGCCACGATGACGCACAAGTATCAGCAAGCCATCTACGATGCCGGTTGCAAGACACGCGTCCTGGATACCCGCAAGACGACACCAGGCATGCGAATGCTCGAGAAAGAGGCCGTGAAGATTGGCGGCGGCATGAACCACCGCATCGGACTCTTCGACATGATTCTCCTGAAAGACAATCACATCGACTTCTGTGGGGGTGTTCACAACGCGATAAGTCGTGCGAAGCAATATTTGAAAGAGAAAGGCAAGGACCTAAAGATTGAATGTGAAGTCAGGAACTGGAAGGAACTGGACGAAGCGCTTGCCGAAGGTTGCGACCGCATCATGTTCGACAACTTCACGCCCGAGGACACGAAGAAGGCCGTGGAGATTGTTGCGGGCCGATGCGAAACGGAATCGAGCGGCGGCATCACTTTCGACACGATGATTCCCTACGCCAAAGCCGGCGTGGACTTCATTTCCTTCGGTGCCTTGACACACAGCGTGAAAGGCCTCGACATGAGTTTCAAGGCTGCAGGCAGCGATAAGTTAATCATCAAATAGCACATCATGAAACGTCTCACAATACTCTTATTGGCAGGTCTTCTCTTGCCCCTTGCCCCTTGCTCCTTGCCCCTGCATTCTTGCACAAACCTGATTGTCGGCAAGAAAGCCTCGAAGGATGGCAGCGTGATTATCTCCTACAGCCAGGACGACTACGGTTCCTTCGAGCCGCTTCGTGTGATTCCCGCAGCAGACCATCCTGCCGGGACGATGCATCCTCTGTATCACTACGAGAGCAACAACTACCTTGGAGAGATTCCGGAAGTCGCTCATACATACGGCATCGTAGGCCTGATGAACGAGTTTCAAGTGTCGATTCACGAGACGACCTACGGCGGACGAGAGGAGCTGACAGACACCATCAGCGGACTTATCGACTATGGTTCGCTCATGGTGCTCGGCCTGCAGCGTTCCAAGACTGCCCGCGAGGCCATCGAAGTCATGACAAGTCTGGTCGATACCTACGGCTATGAGAGCGAGGGAGAAAGCTTCTCCGTGGCCGACCCCAACGAAGCTTGGATTCTGGAGATGATAGGCAAAGGCCCCGGACGCAAGGGAACCGTGTGGGTGGCGGTGCGCATCCCGGACGATTGCATTAGCGGCCACGCCAATCAGAGCCGCATTCATCAGTTCCCCCTTAAGGACAAGAAGAACTGCCTCTACGCCAAGGACGTCATCAGCTTCGCAAGAGAGAAGGGTTACTTCAGCGGCAAAGACGCAGACTTCTCGTTTGCAGACGCTTACGCTCCCGCAGACTTCGGCGCACTTCGCTTCTGCGAGGCACGCATCTGGAGCTATTACAACAAGTGGGCAGCCGAGGACATGAGTCCCTATCTGCCTTATGCGATGGGCGATGCGAAGGGTCAAGTTCTGCCACTTTACGTGAAGCCCAAGGCTCCGCTCAGCGTTCAAGATGTCAAGGACATGATGCGCGACCACTATGAAGGCACGCCGATGGCACTGACCGAGGACATAGGAATGGGTCCATGGGAAATGCCGTACCGCCCCACTCCACTCAGCTTCGAGGTGGACGGGAAGAAGTATTTCAACGAGCGCCCTATCAGTACCCAGCAGTCGGCCTGTGTTTATGTGAGTCAGATGCGCTCCTGGCTGCCCAATCACATCGGCGGCGTCACATGGTTTGCCAACGACGAGGCGAACATGACGGCCTTTACCCCCGTCTATTGCAACATGACGCAGGCCCCCGAGTGCTACGACAAGAATACTGCCGACGCCTTCCATTTCTCCACACGCTCTGCGTATTGGGTGGAGAACTGGGTCAGCAACATGGTCTATCTGCGCTACAATCTGCTCTTCCCCGAACTGCAAAAGGTGCGCGACAGACTCGAGGCGGACTACAACTCGCTGCAGGCTGACGTGGAGAGCAAAGCGGCAGGCATGAGCAAAGAGGAAGCCATCAAGTACCTCTCTGCCTACAGCCTTCGTACGGCCGGCGCGATGATGGACGAATGGAACCAGCTTGCGCAGCTCATCATCGTGAAGTACAACGATATGGCTGTCAAGCGAACCGACGAGAACGGGCAGTTCGAAAAGACTCCCGGAGGCAATCCCCGTCCTGTCCTTCGCCCTGGTTATCCCGAGAGATTCAAGCGCGAGATAATCAAGCAGGCAGGCGACCGCTACAAAGTACCCGAGTGATATGGCCCAAGATAACGTGTTTAGTTGGCAAAGTTAACGTGTTAAATTGACGAACTTAACGTGTGTAGTTTTCAAACTAAGCGTGCTTAGCTAAGAAAGACCTAACGAATCATGAAGAAACTTACCATTCTCCTCTTGGCCTTCTCCCTGCATCTGGCTGCCTTCGCACAAGGTTGGCCGGCCGATTATGATGGCGTGATGCTGCAAGGATTCTATTGGGACTCCTACGACCAGACGTCGTGGCCGAAGCTCGAAGCGCAGGCAGACGAGATAGCGTCCTACTTCAGGCTCGTCTGGATTCCGCAGAGCGGCTGGTGCAACGATGACCATAATGTGATGGGATATAAGCCCGTCTATTACTTCAACCAGAAGAGTTCCTTCGGCACAGAAGCGCAGCTCAGGAGCATGATTGCAGCCTATCGGGAGCGGGGCACGGGCTTCATCGCCGATGTCGTCATCAATCATCGCAACAATATGTATGTTGGAGGCTCTTGGGCGGACTTCCCCGCCGAGACCTACAACGGGGAGACCTACCAGATGCTGCCTTCCGATATCTGCAAGGACGATGATGGCGGAGCGACGGCAAACTGGGCAAGCGGGCAAGGCATCTCGCTCTCGCAGAACAACGACACGGGCGAGGGCTGGCCGGACTGCCGCGACTTGGACCACCAGAGCGAGAATGTGCAGAAATGCATAAAAGCCTACCTCAAGTTCCTTCTCGAGGACATCGGCTATGCAGGCTTCCGTTACGATGTGGTTAAAGGCTTTTGGGCGAGCTTCATCGCCGATTATAATGTGTACGCGAAGCCAGCGTTCAGCGTTGGCGAGTTCTGGGACAGCACGGATAAGATCAGGCAATGGGTGGACTTTACGCGAGGCTATGTGTCTGATACGCCGACCAGCGCTGCCTTCGATTTCCAGTTCCGCTACCGCGTTCGCGATGCCATCAACAACAACGACTGGCGGCAACTGAGCTGGGACCAAAAGCCGCTCTCGGCAGAAGACAACTACAAGCAGTATGCCGTCACCTTTGTGGAGAACCACGACACCGAGCATCGCACCAACGGACCGGAGCAAGACCCTATACGCTCTGACACGCTGGCTGCGAACGCTTACCTCTTGGCGATGCCTGGCACACCCTGCGTCTTCTACACACATTGGCGGGACAACAAGTACGCAATCAAGCAGATGATACTTGCCAGACGACTTGCCGGCATCACAAACACCTCGTATTGCGAGGAGAAATACAGCGTCGAGAGCTACTACGCGAAAGCCATAACGGGCAAGAATGCCACGCTGCTTTGCGTCGTCGGCAAGAAGCCGCAGAGCTACAACGCCAGCAGCACGCAATACCGCGAAATCCTCTCCGGCAAAGGCTATCGTTATCTCCTGAGCAGAAGTGCCAATACCGTCTGGATGGATGTGCCGGACGGCACCTACGAAGGGCCTTTGTCTGTCAAGCTCACGGCAGTCAGCAGGCTCTCGGGAGCCAAGATAGTCTATACCATGGACGGCACCGAACCGACTGCCGAGAGCAGTCAAATCGCGAGCGGAGGCACGCTCAGCATCACGTCTTCATGTACCTTGACAGCCGGCATATTGTCTGGCGAAAAGGTTTATGGTATTCAGACGCGCAAGTACGACATCTTCGAACCTCACGACATCACATTCTATGTCAGTTCGGATATCTCTTGGGGAAGCATGTATTTCTACGTCTGGGACAGCAACGACATGCAGATGAACGGCAATTGGCCTGGCAAGCGTGTCATCAAATCGGAAACAATAAATGGCAAGAAATGGTACTGTCAGACCTTTCGCCTCACATCGCCCGAGCAATATCTCAATCTTGTGGTCTGCAATTCATCAGGCAACAAGCAGACAACCGATGTGGTAGGTATCCGTTCGGACTGTTATCTTTGCATAACCGGCGACAAGGATGAGGGCAAGTATGTCGTGGCGGACCAGACAAAAGACTTCCAGACGAGCATAATCTCTCCCAGAGTCTCCTGTGTGGGGAATGGCTTGCGTCCGGCTTTCAACATGCAAGGAATGCCTGTCTCGCCCAACAACAAGAAAGGTATTGTCATAGAGAACGGACGAAAAGTTGCATATAAATAATGTAGAGCGATATGGTAAGAAGAGTTGTTACGCATTTGTTGCTGCCGGTTTTGATGTTGTTCTCCGTCGTGCTTTGCGAGGCACAGGACAAGAAACAGAGTGCCGCAGGGCCTCGCAAGGTGTTGGTTCTGGCCGAACGGGGCGGGCTGCATGAAGGCTTTACTGCTGCCGGCCTGCAATGGCTCGAAGAGCAGAAGGAGCACTACAACATGGAGCTGACTGTCCTGAACTCTGCCAAGCAGATTCCCGAAGGCGAGCTCATGAAGTACCAACTCATCCTGCAACTCAACTATCCCCCTTATGCATGGAGCGAAGCGGCACAGAAGGACATGCAGCGCTACATCGACGAAGGCATCGGAGGCTATGTCGGCTTCCACCACGCAAGCCTTCTCGGCGAGTTCGACGGCTACCAGATGTGGGGCTGGTTCTCTGAGTTCCTGGGCAAGATACGCTATCAGAACTACATTGCAGAGAAGTGTGCAGGAACGGTTCTGCTGGAAGACAATCAGCATCCTGTCACGAAAGGCGTGCAAAACTCCTTTGTTGTGACCGACGATGAATGGTACACTTACAACACCAACCCTCGCCCAAATGTCCATGTCCTTGCACGAGTGAACGAGGACAGCTACAGCATCGAGACCAGCATCAAGATGGGTGACCATCCTGTCATCTGGACAAATCCTGCGAAGAAAGCCCGCAATGTCTATTTCCAGTTCGGGCATAACAAGTCGCTCTTCCAGAATCCCGCCTTCATCAATCTCCTCGAGAACGCTCTCCATTGGACTTTGAAAGACAATGGTCGAAAGACAACAGACGATGGACAACAGACAGCAGACAACGGACAAGGGGCGACAGAGAACGGACAGCAGCAGGCTGAGGAGAAAGGCTATGCTGCCAACTATGCCCGGGCTCCGCGCTTCAAAGCCCTCGTTCACTACGAGCCTCATGCCGAAGAGGCGCATGTGCAGTTCGACAAGCAAGCCATCGAGTTCTTCCACAAGCTGACATACGGCGAGGGCTGGCTCATGGATGTCACCACTTCGCTTGCCGACTATCCCTATGAGAAGCTGAAGGACTACTCCATCATCATCAGCCTCAATGCTGCTCCGGGCGGGAAACAGCGCGAAGCATTCCAGCAGTACATGGAGAACGGCGGAGGCTGGATGGGCTTTCATGCCTCTGCCTATAACGACAGGAACACGCATTGGCCCTGGCTGAACGAGTTCCTGGGATGCGGGCAGTTCTATTGCAACAACTGGCCTCCACAGCCTGCTCTCGTCGAATGCGACATGCTGTCACATCCCGTCACCAGCACTCTGCCGCAATCCTTTGTTGCTCCGGCAAGCGAGTTCTACCAATGGCAACCCAGCCCAAGACTGAATCCCGATGTGGAAGTGCTGCTCTCTATCTCGCCCAAGATGTATCCCTTCGGCTTGAAGGATGTGGTGAAATGGGGTGACTTCCCTATTGTCTGGACGAACAAGAAGTACAGGATGATATACCTGAACATGGGACATGGCGACGAAGGCTTCATCGATGCCACACAGAACCTGCTCTTCGTCAACGCCTTCCGCTGGGTGGTAAGCCAAGACCCGAAAGGCAACCCGTTTGAGAAATAAGCGAATCGCATCAGGAAGCGAGTTCAAGACCCTTGCACTAAGCAGACAATCTTTGTTGTCTGTATGCCCCACCCCCTACCCCTTCACCAGATAGCAATGTAGATTCCGCGTGTGTGGTTTCCCAACCTAGCGTGCATGGTTTTATTGGTGTCCGGTAAAAATATTTCATCTTCTCTTGCACCCTCCTAACCATCGGCATTTAGAGCAAGATGAGATTGGCAGGGGCTTGGGACGCCCCGAAGGGGCAGAAAGATGTCAGCCCAGGGCAGCGCCCTGGGTATTGAAATGCCGCGGCAAATGACGCTCTGTAAGAGCAAAAGCACTAAAACACAAATCTTTTGCCCATTTAGGGCGCATTCTACCGTTGTGCCACAAACCCAGGGCGCTGCCCTGGGCTGACATCTTAACGGCCCTACAGGCCGAATTCCCCGGACAACAATAATATTGTTTCCCAGCCTAGCGTGTATTGTTTCCCAGCCTAGCGTGTATGGTTTCCCAACCTAGCGTGTATGGTTTCCCAACCTAACATGTTTAGTTTCCCGACTTAACATGGATGGTTGGAAAACGCCGCGTGTGGCGTTCGTTGATTTATCATGATGCAGCAATTGATTATTCATGATGCAGCAATTGATTATTCATGATGCAGCAACGAACGAGGCAGGCGATGTTGAGTAACCAGGCTGCCAGAATTGGGTGGCGAGGCTGGCGAAGTGTGGCGAAAGGGGCTGTGGGACCTATACGAAAAAAGCGCCGGACAAACTGTCTGACGCTTTTGTTTTGAGTGGTGCCACCAGGAATCGAACCGGGGACACAAGGATTTTCAGTCCTTTGCTCTACCAACTGAGCTATGGCACCTTTTCTCAAATGCGAGTGCAAAGGTAAGCCAAAAATCCGAACCCTGCAAGCATTTCAGCAAAAAAAATGAGGGAAAAGCGGGATTTTCCTGTAAATAGTCTTGCTATGTCAGTTATTTTTCGTACTTTTGCATCGCAATTCAAGATAATTGCATTGCAGGAACAGGCTGCACCTCTGCATGGAGCGAGGCTTTCAGCACAAGGTTCGCCCTGTCCTTACAGTGGTTTTCAAGACCATTCGGAAAGTAGCGCAGTTGGTAGCGTACCACGTTCGGGACGTGGGGGTCGGGAGTTCGAGTCTCCTCTTTCCGACACTTTCATTGAACATTGAACATTAAACATTGAACATTTCGTTTGTCCGATACATTTCAATGTTCAATGTTCAATTTTTAATTATCAATGGAGAAATGGTTCGCGATGCGTGTCACATATCGACGCGAGATGAAGGTGAAGGCTGAAATGGACGCCTTGGGAGTGCCGGCTTTCGTGCCGATGCGACGCATCATGAGGCGCGGGCCTCGCCTGAAGAACACTTTCGAACCTGCCATCCACAATCTCATCTTCATTCACGCAACAGAGGAAAAGATGCAGGTGCTGAAGAGGACGCGCCCTGAGCTGCAGTATATGATGCGGCAGATGGACGGGAAGATGGAGAAAATCATCGTGCCGGAGCGGCAGATGGACGACTTCATGAAGGTCTGCACCACAAGTCCCGACTTCATAGAAATCGTGCCGGCTGAGCAGATTCAGTTCAAGCCGGGACAAGAGGTTATGGTGGTCAGCGGTCCCCTACAGAGCATCCGCGGCTACTTCCAGCGCGTGGAAGGCCATCGCAACCGACGCCTTGTGGTCACGATTCCCGGGGCTTGTTCGGCCACAGTAGAGGTCAAGGCGGAAGATGTGACGCCCGTTTAGTTCTTCACAATTGAGGTGCATTCGTGCCTCAGGCCTTTGCTGCTGCTGAGGTAAGCCTTCGCCACACCGAAACGAAGGAAGAGGTCGAGGCGGACGGGAATGTGATTGTCGTCGTCCGAAATGTAGAAAGTGATGATTTCCTTCTCTTTCCCATTGGGATATTCCACAAAAGAGAAAACAAGGCAACGATAGGTCACGCCGTTGCTCTTCATCTTGAAGTTCTCACGGCCGCGATAGACGAGTGTGATCTCCTCCACCTTATGTCCGTCGGCCATCGGCATGCGAATCTTGTCGCCTTTGCGGTAATCGCCTACTTTGAAAGAGCGTGCCCGCAGCAGCAGGCTCATCATATCGTAGATACACTTGGGGCTGTCGTAGGTCTTCTCTGTGACCACTCCGTCGCGGTTGCGGAAGCGTTGGCGAAGATGCGTCTTTCCGCCGGGATATGAATACCAGACTTCGTCCACATAATACCGCCCGCCTTCGTTGGCGCCCTTCTTGTAGTAGCGTGGCGTCATGTCCTCCGTCATGATGCTCTGCATGGTGTCGCGCATCAGGAAGAAGCGGTCGAGGCGAGTGCTGGTGCGGGTGATGAGGTGAGTCTTGTAGGCAGCTATGCCCTCGAAGTTGGTAGGCTTTATGCTCATCGTAGCCGAACCGGCGCTGACCCACACGAACTTCCAGTTGAAGAAGAGGTCGTAGTTCAGCTCCTCGCCAGCACTGAAGGCACTGTTCTCTGCTGTGCATTGGGAAAAAGCCTTTGTCGAAACAGAAAAAACGACAAAGAACAGGACGATGATACGCTTAATCATTTTTTCTGCCTCTCTTGTTGCTTTAGTATTTCACGCTCCTTATTGCGCTGCTTGATGTTCTTCTCCTTGTCCGGCTTCTGCTTGGTGATCTCCTTCGGCTTCTGCCACATAAGAGGTATCTCGAGCGGCGACCAGTCTTGCTCAATGTCCCATTTCGCCTTTACGGTAATGGGCTTCGGGAAGTAGAACACCCGTTCTGGCTGCAAGCCGTTGTCATAATGGCCCGTATTCCACTCGCCATTCCAGTTCATGTCGACATAGCATCGCAGGTAATACTCTGTAGGTTTCAAGAAGAAGAAGTCGGCCCGGCCGTCCTTTCCGGCAGGAACCTCTGCCACACACTTGTCGCTCTTGTTCAACAGCTGGACTAAAATCCGTGCCGTATCGGGCAGTATGACATGCACGAAGAGCGAGCCGTACTCGTCCTCGCTCTTCACCGAGAACTCATTCTTGATAGCCTTGCATGGGTCGCCCATCACGCCGACTACGGCGGCACTGTCAATCATGAAACGATATTGCGACTTCTGCTCCCACTCGGCATAGAGGGTGTAGGACTTGATGTCGCGGTCGGGAAGGAAAAGGAACGGCTCCGGAATCCACAGGGTGTCCTGTTTCTTGTAAAGATGCATCCGAGTCGTATCGACACTCGCAATGGGTTGCTTCGCCAGATAACGCACATTCTGATTGGGGTCGAGGCTTCCTGAGGGCTTTGCCGAAATCTCGAGATACGACTTCTCGTAGGGGTTGTCTTCTGCAGCCAAAGGCGCCTTGGCCTTCTTCAATTGCTTCTCGCGCAGCTTCTGCCACTCCTGTATCTTCTTCTGCTTCTCTTTCAGGATCTTATCCCATGTCACCTTCGGCGCATCTTCCCTCAGTTCGGTATGAGGGCTTAAGTTGCCCAAGCTGTCGGTCTCAAGGAATGTAAGCTCGTACTTGATTGTGTCCTCGCGATGCGTGAAAGCAGTATCGGTAATCCAATAGGTGATGGTGTCGTTATGCAAAGACGCATCAGCCACGAGGCACTTCTCGTCGAAGTTAATGCCCTTAATGATAGGAAGCGAGTCGGCAGGAGCCGTGAAGAACATCCTGATGATGTCGGGCTCAGGACGCTCCAACTTGAGAAGATGCTGGTCTTGGCCTGCTTCGAGGAACGCAGTGAGCACCAAGTCGTCGGGATAATAATGGACGTATGGGGTGACGCGAATGGAGTCGAAATGCGTAGAGTCACGCCAAACGGTATCCATCCGAATGTCCCACTTGCAGGAAGTCGTAAACGTATCCTGCATGAAAGCAATGCGCTCGCTCTTCTGCGAAAAGAGGAAGTCGCCGTCTTTATCTTCGAGGGCAAAAGCACGATACTTGCCCGGCTTGACTCCCTTTATGCAGAACCTGCCAGAGCCATTCGTGCGAGAGACGCGGCCAAAAGGCTTTTGTCGTATGATAGAGTCGTTGAAGAGGGAATCCAAAGGGTAAAGCCCCACAAGGATGCCCTTTATCGGCTCCAGGTTCTCCGCATTAAGCACCGCACCCGACACTTCCATCGTGTCAATAGCTTCGCCCGTACTGAAGCTGTAAGTGTAGTGCCCCATCGGATTACCCTCGTTGTTATCAACGATGGCATCGCTGAAGTCAATGGTGTAGGTGGTATTCGCCTGCAAGGTATCATAGAGCGTAATCTTCACGCTCTTGCCGTCAGCACGAATGTTAGCAGGCTCTATCTGTGGCGGCGACACAATAACCTTCTCGTTGGGATTCTCAAGCTTGATGTACTCGTTGAAGCGAATCTGCATCTTGCGAACATTGATGCCTGTAGAACGGTCTGCAGGATTGGCCGACACAACCTTTGGCGGAATCTCGTCATAGATGCCGCCATCGGGAGAGCCGATGCTTGCACAAGCCGCAAAAAGGAGCAGCATCAAGCCTACAAATATGTGTCTTGCCTTCACCCTATACTATGTATTATTCAATGTTCAATGCAATCACCTGCTCGATGATATCACGGTTATTGCAGAGTCGCGGCACTTTATGCTGACCGCCAAGCTTGCCTTTCTGCTTCAGCCAATCGTTGAAGACACCCGGCCGGGCCTTGATGAGTTCAAGCCTCTGAAGCGTGATGTCCTTGTATCTCTTTGCCTCATAATCCGAGTTTATCTGCTGAAGGCCCTCGTCTAGAATACGGGCGAACTCTTCTATACTGTCAGGTTCGCGACTGAACTCCACAACCCATTGGTGGCGGCACTTTCCATCGGCATCCATGAAAACAGGTGCCGCAGTATATTCCAGCACCTCCGCCCCCGTCTGCCGACAAGCCTCGACCAGTCCTTTCTCGGCATTGTCGACTATCAGTTCCTCACCGAAAGCGTTGATGAAGGACTTCGTGCGACCTGTTATAACGAACTTGTAAGGGTTCTTCTCCGTGAAGCGAATCATGTCGCCTATAATGTATCGCCATAAGCCACTTGAAGTCGAGATGACCATTGCATAGTTCTTTCCTGTCTCAACACCCCAAAGAGGCACAACAGTAGGCTCTTCCCTATCGAACTCATCCATTGGAATGAACTCGTAGAAGACTCCGTAATCTATCATCAGACTCATAGCCGAATCACTCGGATCGTCCTGCAAGCCAAAGAAACCTTCTGAGGCATTGTAGGTCTCCATATAGTGCATCTTGGATGATGTGATGAGGCGTTCGTATTGCCCACGATAAGGAGTGAAGGCCACGCCACCATGGAAGAACACTTCCAGGTTGGGCCATACCTCATTAAGGTGTTGTTTCCCGCTAAGTTCCATGACGCGATTCAAGACAGAAAGCATCCATGAAGGAACGCCGCTCAGATTTGTGACATTCTGCTTCATGGCTTCCCTCGCAATGCAGTCACGCTTTACCTCGAAGTCACTCAGTAAAGCAGTGGCTTTCTTGGGAACACGAATCAGGTTGACAAGCGGGTTGATGTTCTCGATGAGGATGGCACTAAGGTCGCCCACAAGACTGCCAGGCAGGTTGTAGTTCGGGGCATGGCTGCCGCCAAGAATCAAGGCTTTACCATCAAAGATACGGCTCTTCGGATTGTTGCGCAAGTACCACACAACGGCATCGGTGCCACCGGCATAGTGCGTGTCGTGCAAGCCATCCTTGCTTACAGGGATGAACTTGCTCTTGTCGTTCGTCGTGCCGCTGGACTTGGCATACCACTTCACCTTTCCTGGCCAAAGGACATCCTTCTCGCCATGCCTCATGCGGTCGATGTAGCCTTTCAGCTCTTCATAAGTATTGAGAGGCGTTTGGCGGGCAAAGTCCTCGTAGCTGAGGTCCTTGCTAAAACCGTGTGCCCTACCCCATTCCGTATCTGATGCTTTACCGAGCAGACGCTTGAGAACGCCTCTTTGCAAAACCTCTGCCTCAGTTGCATAAAGGTCGAGCTTATGGCAGCGAGGCGTAAAGACGGGGCGTATGATGTTAGTCAGAGACATGTTTGCAATTTACAATTTCGTCGTGTAGCTTATGGTCGTGCTTGAGGCGATGAAGGGCATTTCTGCTTGCCTTCTGATGGCTTTCCTTCTTGGAGTAGCCTTTACCGCGAGCACATTCATGGCCGTTGATTACAACCTTTGAGTTGAAGAGCGGCGAACCGTCTTCGTCCTTTGTTTCTTCAAGCAAGACATATTCGAGAGTGACCTTGTGCTTCTGGCACCACTCCAAAAGTTTGCTCTTGAAGTTCACTTCCTTGTATGCCAGCTTGTCGATATCGATAAGGCGCTTCAGAATCCTCTTCTTTACGAAGCTTTTGCAGTGGCCGTATCCCCTGTCGAGATAGATGGCACCGATGAGTGCTTCGAAGGCATTACCAGCAAGGTAGCTGTTGTGCGTTTGGTTGTGTTCGTTGCGGCGGACGAGTTTGTCGAGGCCTATCTCAGCAGCAAGCTTACCGAGAGTCTCTCGCTGAACTATTTTGCTACGAGTGTTCGTCAGGAAGCCTTCCCGCTTACGAGGGAAGTGATGATAGACAATCTCGCCTACGACAGCACCCAGGATGGCATCGCCAAGGAACTCGAGGCGCTCGTTGTTCAAGCGGTTCCCTTCTTTGTTCTGGGCGAGCATCGACTTGTGCATCAACGCTTCCTGATAGATGCGGATGTCGCGAGGATAGAAGCCCAGCATTTTATGAAAAATGCGATAAAGCTCCTTATCCTTGCGGAAAGGCAACCTTATCGCGTCTATCAGGTTTAGGGCAGACACGGCCTTATCCTGCGTATTTCTTGAAGATAACGCAGGCGTTATGACCTCCGAAGCCAAATGTATTGCTCAGAGCGGCTCTTACTGTGCGCTTCTGTGCCTGGCCGAAGGTGAAGTTCAACTTGTAGTCAATCTCCGGGTCTTCGTCGCCCTCTTCATGATTGATGGTGGGCGGAACGATGTCTTCCTTGACTGACATCACACTCGCCATTGCCTCGATGGCTCCAGCGGCACCAAGCAGATGACCTGTCATGGACTTTGTGCTGCTGATGTTGAGCTCGTAGGCGTGCTTTCCGAAAACAGCAATGATGGCCTTGCATTCGCTTACATCGCCGACAGGAGTCGATGTGCCGTGCACATTGATGTAGTCGATATCCTCAGGCTTCATGGCAGCATCTTCGAGAGCATTCTCCATGACGAGCTTTGCACCGAGACCTTCGGGATGAGACGCCGTGATGTGATGTGCGTCGGCACTCATGCCTGCGCCGGCCATCTCGGCATAAATCTTGGCACCACGAGCCTTTGCATGCTCTAGTTCTTCAAGCACGAGGACTGCGCTGCCCTCTGCCATCACGAACCCGTCACGACTTGCACTGAAAGGCCTGCTGGCTTTTTGAGGTTCGTCGTTGCGAGTGCTGAGGGCGTGCATTGCTGTGAAGCCGCCCACTCCAGCTGCTGTGATAGCTGCTTCTGCACCACCACTTACGATAACGTCGGCCTTACCCAAACGAATGAGGTTGAATGCGTCGGCAAGTGCGTTTGTCGAAGAGGCGCAAGCACTGGAGGTAATGTAGTTGGGGCCGTGGAAGCCGAACTTGATGCTGATGTGACCTGCACAGATGTCTGCTATCATCTTAGGCACGAAGAAGGGATTGAACTTGGGGCCGAGTGTCTCGCCTGTCTTTGCATAGGCGGTTACCTCTTCCTCATAAGTCTTCATACCTCCGATACCAACACCGAAGACGACACCAACCCTGTTCTTGTCGATTTGCTCAAGATCCATTGCGCTATCCTCTACGGCCATGATGGCTGCAGAAAGTGCATACTGACAATAGGGGTCCATCTTGCGGGCTTCCTTCTTGTCGATGAAATCTTCCGGATTGAAGTTCTTGACTTCGCAGGCAAACTGCGCTTTGAACTTAGAGGCGTCGAAATGTGTAATAGGAGCAGCGCCGCTCACGCCCTTAAGCATGTTCTGCCACGTTTCTGCAGCAGTATTGCCTAAAGGAGTGACGGCACCTATGCCTGTCACTACAACTCTTTTCAGTTCCATATAATAACTAATGGGGATTAATGATTACGGATTAAAGATTTAAGTTTTGATGGCTTCCTACCGAAAGCAGCATCACGCTTTAATCCTTAATCTTTATTCCTTAATCCTGAAACTACTTGTTTGCTTCGATGAATGCGATAGCATCAGCAACGGTAGAGATCTTCTCTGCCTTGTCGTCGGGAATAGTGATCTCGAAAGCCTTCTCGAACTCCATAATCAACTCAACGGTGTCAAGAGAGTCTGCACCGAGGTCGTTTGTGAATGATGCTTCGGGAGTAACGTCTGCTTCATCAACACCCAACTTATCAACAATAATCTCTTTTACTTTTGCTTCAATTTCTGACATAATCTTATGTTTAGGTTATAAATAAATAATGTACTGCTTTTTGTTTCGCGCTGCAAAGTAAAGACATTTTGCGCAAATATGCAACACTTGAACACAAAAATACGCCCTTTTGTGCACATTTTAACCTTTTTTGTGCACAAAGACTATGTTGTGTGCAATGAATTTTGTATCTTTGCACCCACTATGCCACTATATGCCGATGTCATCTTGCCCTTGCCTTTGCAGGGTTCTTTTACCTACGCTTTGCCCTCGGAATGTGAGGTTCAGCCGCAGGTGGGGAGTCGTGTGATTGTGCCCTTTGGCAGCCGAAAGTTCTATACGGCAATTGTGGTACGCTTGCACGACGAGGCGCCTTCGTGCCCTACCAAGCCTATCTCCGAGGTGCTCGACGCTTCGCCTGTTGTGCTTCCTGAGCAGTTGCGCCTTTGGAAATGGATTGCCGATTATTATCTCTGCACTTGCGGTGATGTGTTCAAGGCTGCTTTGCCTTCCGGTTTGAAGCTGGAGAGCGAGAGCACCATCATTCTCGACGATGATTGGAAGGCCGAAACGCATCTGACTCCCAGCGAGGAAAAGGTTTGGCGTGCACTTAGCGCAAAGCCAGAACAGACCTTGTTGAGCTTGCAGAAAGAGACTGGCGTAAAGGGCATTCTGCCTGTCGTGAAAAGCCTTTTGGAGAAAGGCGCGGTGAGGATGAAGGAAGAACTTCGACATACTTACAAGCCCAAGACTGTGATGTGCGTGCGGCTTGCAGAGGCCTGTTCTTCCGAAGCGAAGCAATTCGAGGCCCTCGACAGCTTGCGTCGTTCACCTAAACAAGAGGCTTTGCTCAGTTGTTTCCTTTCCCTCGAAACGCCGATTGAGAAGTCAAGGCTGCTGCAAGAGGCGAATTGCTCGGATGCCATATTGAGGGAACTCTGCCAGAAAGGAATCCTCGAAACATTTGCCAAGCCCATCGAAAGAGCAAAGTCTGCTTTTCAAGAGGGAGGGGCTTCTCCTCTGACACCCATTCAGCAAAAGGCGATGGAGAGTATCGAGGAGCAATGGAGGTCGCACAATGTCTGTCTGCTTCATGGCGTGACGAGCAGCGGTAAGACGGAAATATACATCCACCTCATGAAGAAGGCTGTCGAGGAGGGGAAACAGGTGCTCTTCATGTTGCCCGAAATCGTCTTGACCACGCAGCTTACCGAAAGGCTCCGTCGTGTCTTCGGAAACCGCTTGGGAGTCTATCATTCCCGCTACCCTGACCGCGAACGCGTGGAGCTTTATCAGAAGATGCTTTCCGACAGTCCTTATGACATTGTTGTGGGGGTTCGTAGCAGTCTGTTTCTGCCTTTCAAGCGACTCGGCCTGCTCATAATCGACGAAGAGCACGAGACTTCTTTCAAGCAACAAGACCCTGCGCCTCGCTATCATGCCCGAAATGCCGCATTGGTTTTAGCGATGCAAACTGGGGCGAAGGCTTTGCTGGGCTCAGCCACTCCGAGCCTGGAGTCGTACCACAATGCCCTTGTCGGCAAATACGGGCTTGTGACGCTGAAGACGCGCTATGCTGGCATGCTGTTGCCGAATATTGAGGTCATCGACACCAAGGAGATGCATAGGAAAAAGATGATGACCGGTGTCTTTTCGCCGCAATTGCTTTTGCGTATCCGCCAGGCTTTGGAGCAACACAGGCAAGTCATTCTCTTCCAGAACCGTAGGGGCTATGCACCCGTCCTGGAGTGCAAGGAATGCGGTTGGACGCCCCGTTGTGAGAAATGCGACGTAAGCCTTACTGTTCATCGGGGTTACAGACAGATGATCTGCCATTATTGCGGCAAGACTTACAACATTCCGCAGATTTGTCCGAGCTGCGAGGGCAAAGAGCTTTCCAGCAGAGGATACGGCACGGAGCGCATCGAGGAGCAGCTGCAAGCCATTTTGCCCGAGGCCCGCATTGCGCGTATGGATTTGGATACCACGCGTTCCCGTCAGAACTACGAGCAGATTCTGCACGACTTCGAGGCGGGAAAGACCGACATCCTCATCGGCACACAGATGGTGACAAAGGGTCTCGACTTCGACCGTGTGAGCCTCGTTGGCATCCTTTCGGCCGACCAGATGCTCGCCCAACCCGACTTCCGCAGCTACGAAAGAGCTTTCCAACTTATGGAGCAGGTTGCAGGCAGAGCAGGCAGGAAAGGTTCGACGGGACAAGTTGTGCTGCAGACTCGCGACGCCGAGAACGACATCGTCCGTCAGGTGGTTCGCCACGACTATGAAGGCATGTATGCCCAGCAGTCGCAGGAACGTGAATTGTTCCGTTATCCTCCTTTCTGCAGAGTCGTGTTCATCTATATGAAGCACCGCGACGAGAGCGTTGTGGATCAACTTTCGACGGACTTTGCCGGACTACTTCGGCAAGTGTTCGGGGAGCGGGTGCTCGGTCCGGACACACCGCCGGTGAGCCGTATCCAAATGATGCACATCCGCAAACTGATACTGAAGATAGAGACCAACGCCTCGATGTCTGCCGTCAGAGAGCGTCTCATTGCCCTTCAGAACAGGGTTCTGCAGCAGCCTGGATACCGCTCGGCGCAGGTGTATTATGATGTGGATTGAGGGCATCAAAAACGCCGGCTGCGGCGATGGCAATCCCCGGCTGCGGCGATGGCAATCCCCGCACGCGGCGTTGGGCAATTCCGCAGGCGGCGTTTTCAACCCCCTTGTCAGAACAAATGAAGGCCGCTCTTTTTCGAGAAATAACGGTCCATTTGTTTGATGAGACCGCTCTTGCAGAAAACGACCACGCGGTCGCCAGGTTGGAGTTGCGTGTTACCGTAAATCAGAGCACCCTGGTCCTCGCCCCGAACATAGCCGCCAAGCGTGACGCCCGTAGGCAAACGCAGTTCATAGACGGGTTTCTGGCAGGCGAGACTGCCTTCCTGCGCCACAATCTCGGCCACATCGGCACTTGCGATGGTGAGGCACTTCACATTATGTGCATCGGTGTCGAGCATCATCTGATAGATGCGACCTGCCGCTATCATCTTCTTATTGATGATGGTGCCGATATCGAGCTTCTCGGCCATCGAGATATAATCCATATTATCGACGAGGGCAACGGTCTTGCGAACGCCCATTCTCTTTGCAGCAAGACAGGCAAGGATGTTCGTCTCGGTTTCTGGAGTAAGGGCACAGAAAGCGTGCATATCTGAGAGTCCTTCGTCGAGGAGAAGGCTTGTGTCGCGTCCGTCGCCCTGTATGATGCGGATGTCGCTGTCTTCGAGGATTTCGTTGAGTTTATGGCAACGCTCTTCATTCTGCTCGATAATCTTTATGTTATAGAAATCGGGCTTCCCTTCTGCCACATGCACAGAGGTGCGTCCGCCTCCCATAATCATGACATTGCGGACGTCTGCATAATCCTCCTTGCCAACAATCTCGCGAATGTACTGGATGTGACGCTTGGTGGTCATGAAGTAAGCTATGTCGCCGTTTCGCAGTTCGTCGTTACCGGTAGGAATGATGGTATCGTCGCCTCGCTTGATGGCTACAATACGGTAAGGTGTCTGGGCATCGCAGAGATTGCGAAGAGCGACGCCTGTAATGCGAGCTTTCTCGCGAAGCTTGATGCCAAGCATGACGAGGGCTCCGCCTGCAACCTCCCAGTACTGACGCACCCAAGAGCGCTTGATGCCGTCAAGGATCTCCCTTGCGGCAAGACCTTCCGGATAGATGATGGAATCTACCCCCATCTGATGGAAAAGGGCGCTGTACTGAGGCATCGTATATTCGGCAGTATCCACTCGGGCAATTGTCTTGCGGGCCCCAAGCGTGTGGGCAAGCATGCAGCAAGTGATGTTTCGCGTCTCCTCGGGCGTAACAGCAATAAAGAGGTCGCATTGATGCACGCCACCTTCACGAAGGCCGCTGATAGATGTGGGCGAGACGTTGAGCGTCATCAAATCGAGGTCGCCGGAATTCAGAAGGCGGGCGGTCTTCTCGGGACTCTCGTCGATGAGGATAATGTCCTGGTCTTCTCTCGAAAGGAGTGCGGCCAGATGCGAACCGACTGCTCCTGCTCCTGCTATTACGATTTTCATAGGATTGCTTTCTTTATGGCTTCCGCATCGAGCCCTACCAGATGATAGAGCTCTTCAGGTGTGCCGTGTTCTACGAAATGGTCGGGCAGACCAAGACGAATCACTTCGGGATGCAGGTTGTGGTCGGCCATGTATTCGATGACAGCAGAACCCAGTCCGCCCCGAATGACTCCGTCTTCCACCGTTACTATGCGGCGACACTTTGTGCCGACCTCCTTCAGAATGTCTTCATCAATTGGCTTGAGGAAACGCATGTCATAATGAGCCACAGACATTCCCTCTTCCTTCAATTCTTGCACCACCTTCTGGACGACATTGCCAAGCGGGCCAAGGCTCAGGACGGCCACTTCCTTGCCCTCGGACAGCTTGCGGCCTTTGCCAACGGGAATCTCTTCGAAGGGGTTTCGCCAATCCACAAGCACGCCCCGGCCTCTCGGATAACGGATGATGAAAGGTCCTTTGTCGGGAAGCTGAGCTGTGTACATCAGATTGCGAAGCTCGTGCTCGTTCATCGGGGAAGAGATGGTGAGATTGGGAATAGGACGAAGAGCAGCGAGGTCGAAGGCGCCGTGATGCGTGGCGCCGTCTTGCCCTACAAGCCCCGCCCTATCGAAGCAAAAGACTACATGCAACTTACAAAGAGCGACATCATGAATGATGTGGTCGAAAGCCCTTTGAGCGAAGGAAGAATAGATGTTGCAGAAAGGCAGCAAACCTTCTTTCGCCAGGCCTCCGGCAAAGGTTACCGCATGACCTTCAGCAATGCCAACGTCGAAAGTCCGTTCCGGCATCTCCTTCATCATGATGGTAAGGCTGCAGCCTGTTGCCATTGCCGGCGTGATGCCGACTATCTTGTTGTTCTGCTTTGCCAGCTCGAGAAGCGTCTCACCAAAGACATCCTGATATCTGGGAGGCTGGTTGACGCAATTGTCCTTGAGGCGTTCGCCTGTCTCAGGGTCATACTTGCCTGGAGCATGATAAACTGTCGGATTCTTCTCCGCTGCCTTGAAGCCCTTGCCCTTGACTGTATGAAGATGGAGCAACTTAGGCCCTTTCATGTCCTTAATCTGCCGAAGCGTATTGACAAGCTCAATGACATTATGTCCATCGGTAGGCCCGAAGTAACGAATGTTGAGACCCTCGAAGACATTCTGCTGGTTGTTGAGCAACGACTTTAATGAGTTGTTGAAACGCAGAATCCTCTGTCGTCTCTTTTCACTCAGGAAGCCCAGCCGTACAAGGCCATTCGAGAGGCGGAACCGCACATTATTATATAAGCTGGATGTGTGGAGCAGATGCAGATAATGTTTCATGCCGCCGACACTCCTGTCAATGCTCATATTGTTATCATTCAGGATGATAAGCAGGTTGTTGGGAGTGCTGCTTGCATTGTTCAAACCCTCGTAGGCAAGTCCTCCGCTCATGCTTCCGTCGCCGATTACGGCAATCACTTTCCGTTCATCCTCACCATTCTGATGAGCTGCCACAGCCATTCCCAACGCAGCAGAAATACTGTTGGAAGCATGTCCGCAAGCAAAGGTGTCGTACTCGCTTTCCAGAGGCGACGGGAAAGGTCGAAGGCCTCCCAGATGACGATAAGTGTGGAAGGCTTCGCGGCGGCCGGTCAGTATCTTATGACCTGCTGCCTGATGCCCCACATCCCAAACAATGCGGTCATAAGGCGTGTTGAAGACATAATGCAATGCAACCGTCAGCTCAACGACTCCAAGTCCGCTGGCGAAATGACCCGGGTTGTTGGCCATCTCCAGAATTATCTCCTGCCTCAGTTCGCTGCAAACCTGAGGCAATGCTTCGAGGGGCAAATTGCGTAGGTCGGCAGGAAAATGTATCTTTGATAGAAGCTCTTTAGGCTCTTTTTTCACGCTTTACTATATATTTTGTGCGCAAAGTTAAACATTTTTGCGGAGTTTTATGTAATTTTGTGCAACAAAATCAGCGAAAGAAGAGAATGAAGGCAGAAGAGACGCTATTCAGAACCATTGTGGAAGTGCCTAAATGGACAAACCTGATGCACAAAGACCAGCGATTTGTCTTGCTCGGCTCATGTTTTGCCCAGCACATAGGCGAGCGCTTCCAAAGCTATGGTCTCGATGTGGTTTGCAACCCTCTTGGCGTCACCTACAATCCCGAAAGTGTCGCCATCCAAGTGAAGCAAGCATTGACGGGAGAAAGCGAGTTGCCCATCTTTCAAGCCAACGACCAGGAGTGGCATTGCTGGCTGGCAAACACGCTCATAAGCGATACGGATGAGAACCGATTGCGAGAGACCGTCTTGAACAAGTTCTCGGAGCTTGGAGAGGCTTTGCGAAGGGCAGATTTCCTCTTCCTGACTTTTGGCACAAACGTCTGCTATCGCCTGAAGGAAAGCGGCTTGACTGTAACTAATTGCCATAAGCAGCCGAATGCTCTCTTTGAGGAAGTCCAAATAGATGCAGAGTCGTGCGCCAACATCACACGTGATCTTTTGGATTTACTCACGTGTCATTGCCCAACAACACACGTGATATTTACGATAAGTCCATATCGATATAAGAAGTATGGCTTTCATGGAAGTCAACTGGCAAAGGCAAGCTTGCTTCTCGCAGTTGATGAAGTCGTGAAACTCTACCCGGAGAAGGCAAGCTACTTCCCAGCTTACGAGATATTGCTCGACGAGCTTCGCGACTATCGTTTCTATGCCGAAGACATGATTCATCCATCTTCCGCCGCCGTCGATTACATTTGGCAAAGGCTGATGGAAAACTGTATGGACAAAGACATGCTGAAGTATATCGAAGACTACGAACCTATTCGCCGAGCTAAAATGCACAGGCCTTTAAACGCTTGACCTTAACATCTCATCTTATATAAACTCTTAAACTTTTCTAGATGTATAGCACTCTCGAAATAGCATCCTTTATCGGAGCCAAAACCAACAACCTCAAAGGGCGCGAGATTGACTGGCTTCTGACGGACAGTCGCAGCCTCTGTTACCCTGAATCGACGCTCTTTTTTGCCATCAAAACAGAGGTGGGCAACGGACATCTCTACATTAACGACCTTTATCAGCGAGGCGTTCGTGCCTTTGTGGTAAGCGAAGAAGTGGAGGGCGACTTCCCTGACGCCGACTTTCTCTTTGTTCAGAACACGCTCTTCGCACTCCAGTCTCTTGCGGCTCAACATCGTTCCCGCTTCGACATTCCTGTCATCGGAGTAACTGGCAGCAATGGCAAGACTGTGGTAAAGGAATGGCTCTACCAACTCTTGGCACCCAACTTCACCATTACCCGCAGTCCCCGCAGCTACAACTCGCAGACAGGTGTCCCTCTTTCTGTATGGCAACTTTCGGAAAGCACAGAGGTCGGCATCTTCGAAGCAGCCATCTCACAACCGAATGAGATGATGGCTTTGGAGCGCATCATCAAGCCCACCATCGGCATCTTCACTTGCTTGGGCGGCGCCCACCAAGAGAATTTCTCAACCTTTGAGCAAAAGTGTATGGAGAAGCTCTTGCTCATGAAAAACGCGAAAGTCGTCATCTATCCTGCAGGCGACTCCGTGATAAAGGATTGCATCCGTCGAGCAAGGCTGAAGGGGCGACTGGTGGCTTGCCCCACAACTGGAAATGCTTATGAGGACAACGAGGCTCTGTGCCGTGCAGCTTGTCGCGAGTTGGGCCTCGACGATGATACCATCGAGGAACGCCTTCGCTCTCTTGAACCCGTAGCAATGCGGCTTGAGGTGAAGGAAGGGCAGAACGACTGCACGCTCATCAACGATTCCTACAACAGCGACATCAGCAGCCTGGACATTGCACTTGACTTCATGAATCGCAGACCCGAGAAAGAAGGCCGTCAGCGCACGCTGATTCTCAGCGATATCCTGCAGAGCGGAGTCGAGCCGCATGCTCTCTACACGCAATTGGCAGACTTGCTCGAGCAGCGAGGCATCAACAATCTGTTGGCTGTCGGTGGCGTCATATCCGCCCACATGAACTGCTTTGCCGGCTTGCCCATCCGATGCAGATTCTTCGCCAACACAGATGCACTTCTGCAGGACGAAATACTTTCCTCACTCGAGCATCAGCTCATCCTTATCAAAGGTGCACGAAAGTTCCACTTTGAGCGCATCACCGACCGATTGGAGAAGAAAGTACACGAGACCATCCTCGAGGTAAATCTAAGCGCACTCGTGCAGAACCTCAACTACTATCGCTCCTTTATGAAACCCGAGACGAAGATGGTTTGCATGGTGAAGGCCGATGGTTATGGAGCCGGAGCTGTCGAGGTGGCAAAGACCCTGCAGGACCACAATGTGGATTACCTGGCAGTCGCTGTGGCTGATGAAGGTGTCACGCTTCGCGAGAAAGGCATCACCCAGGGTATCATGGTCATGAACCCGGAGATGAGCAGCTTCAGCACACTCTTCCAGTACAATCTCGAGCCTGAGATATACAGTTTCCGCATCCTCGACGCCCTCATATATGCCGCTGAGCATGAAGGCATCACAAACTTCCCTGTCCACATCAAACTCGACACGGGGATGCACCGGCTCGGCTTCAACCCCGAGAAAGACATTCACCAGCTCATTGAACGCCTGAAGAGGCAGACGGCTCTCATTCCCCGTTCTGTCTTCTCACATTTCGTGGGCAGCGATTCCGAAGACTTCAATGACTTCTCCGCTCAGCAATACGAGCTGTTCCTGAAGGGCAGCAAGCAGCTTCAGGAAGCCTTCCCCCACCCCATCCTCAGGCACATCTGCAACAGTGCTGCCATCGAACGCTTCCCCGACAGACACCTCGAGATGGTGCGCCTCGGACTGGGGCTTTACGGTATCAACAGCTGCAACAACGAGACCATCAACAACGTCAGCACTCTTCGCACGACAATCCTGCAGATTCATGATGTGAAGGCTGGCGAGAGCGTAGGTTACAGCCGCAAAACCATTTTAGAGAGGGACAGTCGCATTGCGAGCCTGCCGATAGGATATGCCGACGGACTTGACAGATTGCTTGGCAACAGGAAAGGCTATTGCCTGGTTAATGGACAGAAGGCAGACTACGTAGGCAATATCTGTATGGATGTCTGCATGATAGACGTCACCGACATTCCTTGTGAAGAAGGCGACCTCGCCACCATCTTCGGCGACGAACTCCCCCCGTCGAAACTGGCCTCTCTCTGCGGCACGATTCCCTACGAAATCCTGACAGGCATCGCTCCAAGAGTGAAACGCATCTACTTCGAAGACAAGTGATGCGCTACTTAAGAATAGTAATCAAAACGCTATCCGACAAAAAAGAGAGCCCTTCAACAGGACTCTCTCTGTGCCTTTCCAGAGCCACTAGGGGGACTCGAACCCCCGACCCACGCATTACGAATGCGTTGCTCTACCAACTGAGCCATAGTGGCGAAACGCGGGTGCAAAGATACAACAAAATGTGAAAAGAGAAAAGTGAAAACAGAAAAATTTTGCTTTTCGCGTGTTTTTATGTAATTTTGTGGGCGAATAAGCTTTACAGACGATGAGTAAAAAGGTTCTTTTTCTGATTAGCGCCCTGGTTGTCATTGTGGCTGGGACGACGTTCTTTGTGTATTCTCTTGTCTCGACTAAAGCTCCGAACGGAGACGATGGACATGGGAGATTGATCTACATCGACAGGGACGATAATGTGGATAGCGTGAAGGCGAAGTCCGAACTGGGTTGGAGATGGGACATATATAATAAGGTATTCAGCACTCATCCCCGCACAGGTCGCTATCGGGTATCTCCGGAAATGACTTGTCTGCAACTATATCGTCTGCTTCGAAACGGGACTCAGGAGCCGATGAACCTCGTCATCCCTACTTCTCGCACGATGGACAGGCTGGCCTCTGTGCTTTCCCAAAGCCTGATGGTCGATTCTGCGGAGATTGCCCAGGCGTTGACGGACAGCATATACTGCGAGACGCACGGCTATACGACTGCCACTATTCCCGCTCTCTTCATTCCGAACACTTACGAGGTCTATTGGGACATTTCTGTGGACAAGCTTGTGGAGAGGATGGAGCGCGAGAACAATCATTTCTGGACTGCCGAGAGGAAAGCGAAGGCGGATGCAATCGGGCTGACTCACGAACAAGTTGCAACGCTGGCGAGCATCGTGGACGAAGAGACGGCCAATGATGGTGAGAAGCCGATGATTGCAGGCCTTTACCTCAATCGTCTGCGGATAGGAATGAAGCTGCAGGCCGATCCGACTGTCAAGTTCGCAGTTGGCGACTTCTCTCTTCGCCGCATCTTGGGGAAGCATCTTCTGACAGAGAGTCCTTATAACACATATCGTGTTGAGGGACTTCCTCCGGGGCCTATCCGCATTGCGAGTATCGCAGGACTGGATGCTGTGCTCAATCATGCCGAGCACGACTTCCTGTATATGTGTGCGAAAGAGGATTTCTCGGGCACTCACAACTATGCGCGGACGCTTTCGGAACACTATCAGAATGCTCGCCGCTACATCAGAGCCCTCAACGAGCGTGGGATAAGGTGAGGCGAAGAGCGTGGGGCTGTTCAGTTCACCCCGTTTGGTCCATCATGCCTACCCCACCCCTAACCCCTCCCCTTAAATGGGAGGGGAGTTTTTTGTCTTGCAAATTTGTCAAGATTTTTCTCTGGGCCTTTCTCTCTAAGGCCTTGTTTTTCCTTCTGTGGCACTTTTCTACCCCGAGCGCAAAATATGGCCTTAAATCGCGTTTCCCTCTGAAATCAAGGGTTTGCGAAGAGGCGTTTTCAAGAAGAAAGCAAAGAAAGTATAGGCGCAGCACAGGATTCTGTCAAATACTGCGTACTTTGAGCCCAAATTCTGCGTGGGGCGTTGACCAACTTCGCGTGGGGAAATTGCAAACGCCGCATGCGGCGTTGGTCGATGCCGCAGGCGGCGTTGACTAATGCCCCATGCCTCGACGCCAATTCCCCCGTTTTTCGATGCAATTTTTGTAATGGAATTTTCGCAGATTTGGCGATGAATATCCGCAACAATTCCACTACCTGAAAGAGATGCTATCGTTCAGAGCGAGTGATGAGCGTTTGCAGGCGTTCGTTCAAAGCCTTTGCCTTTTGAAGTTCCGAGATGGGAAGATGCATCCTGTAGCGCCAATAATGCTTGGGGTTGGCCGGGACATTGATGCGTTCAGCCTCCGGATTGGGGTTCCTCAAGCCTTCGTCAATCGAAAGCCAATCTTGAAGACTGATAAGGCAAAGCATCGAGGGAGAGTTGAGATGATGGGCAATTATCTCTTCGCAAAGCCAGCCCGATGGTTCTTCGGGAGCCTTACCGTCGTGCTCCAATACATTATTATAATATAATTGCGTGCGGTCCGGATTCTCTTTCCACCATAGGCGTAGCGTCGGCATATCGTGGGTGAAGATGGTGTCCACGCTTCGATAAGGATTGTCGTGCAGCTGGGCAAACTGAACGCCATAGGTCTTCGGCATGGCCTGTATCTCGAGGCTAAGGATGCCCAACTGCTTCATGACTGGTCCCACGCATTCCGGCACCATACCCAGGTCCTCGCCACAAACCAGCATATTGCTTGCGTCGAGGAGGGCAGGCAGCTTCTTCATGGCCTGAGCCGCCCAGAAGTCATTATGGCGACGGAAGAAGAAGTCCTCGTAAAGACGGATGAAGGCATCCTGCTCGTACTTGACCAGCGAACGCCAGGCTTCTTCGCCTATCACTCCTATACGCGGATGATAGAGATTCGGCTCTTTGGCATCAGGAACGAAGAGTTCGGGGCGGAATGGCAAACCGTAGGATTCTATCTCTCCTATGCTCAGGGGTAAGGCCGGAGAGAACTGTCCGAGCAGCGCATTGGGACTGTCCTTGGGTATTGACCAGATGCGGAAGAAGCCGAGAATGTGGTCGATGCGATAAGCACTGAAGTACTGCGCCATTCCTCCCAACCTTTGGCGCCACCAGAGATAGCCGTCGGCAGCCATCCTGTCCCAGTCGTATGTCGGGAAACCCCAGTTCTGTCCCGTCCTCGAGAAGTCGTCAGGAGGAGCGCCCGCCACCATATTCATGTTGAAGAGGTGCGGCTCTTGCCAAGCTTCCACGCTGCGAGGGCTGATGCCTATCGGCAAGTCGCCCTTCAGGAAGACCTGGCGACGATGGGCATATTCGGCAGCATCGGAAAGCTGTTTGTGCAGGAGATATTGCACGAAAGCATAGAAGCCTACCTCCTCGGCGTGTGCATCGATATACTTCGTAACGGCGCTTCTGTTGTAGGATGACAGCTTCTTCCACTTCGAGAACTGAGGCGTGTGGTAAGTGTCCCGCAAATGGCAGAAGACACAATATGGCTGCAGCCACTCGGCATTTTGCTCTATGAAGGCCGAGAACCGAGAAGCCTCCTCCCAACTCTCCCTTTGGGGATGAGCCTCTTCCTCACTGCTTTGCCGCTCAGCGCGCCCCCAAAGGGGAAGCGTGGAGAAGGTCTCTTCATAATACAGATGCAGGTATTCCTGCTTCATCTTGATGACCTCCACGTAGTCGAGCACAGGCATCGCATTCAGTTGCTGCCATTTCTTCTGGAAGGACGCAAGCATCTTCTTGTCCGAAAGCGGCAACTGACGGAGGTCAGCATAGATGGGATGCAAAGCATGGACGCTGATGGCGTTATAGGGATAGCTGTCGGTCTCCTTGCCCTCCTGAATCGTATCGTAAATAGGCAAGAGCTGAACAGCATGCATTCCGGTGGAAGCCGCCCAGTCGGCCATCTCTTTGAGGTCGCCAAAGTCCCCTACTCCTTGACTGCCTTCCGAGCGAAGGGAGAAGAGAGGCACCACAAGTCCGGCCACCTTCCAATGGGAAGTCTCAAGTCTTATCACGCCATCGGAAAGGGCAATCACAGAACCCCCGCCTCCCTTTATGGGAAGGCTCTGGACATTGAACATCGTGTTTTGACCATCGATAGAAGGGCTTTGCCTGTTCGGGCCTTCCTCCCAAAGAACAGTCCTTTCCCCGTCCCCTTCCCTAAAAGGACGGGAATACATATTGAAGTCCTTCCCTTTAGAGGTGGGAGAGGCTACAATAATATATTTATATTGGAAAGGCAAGCGCAAGCCGTCGCCACTGATGGAAAGAATCCACTCTCCGTTGTTGGACTGAATCATCGGCAAAGCCCGCGCCACATCCCAATTGCCCAAAGTAGGCTGGTCGCCCACAAGAGCAACCCGTTCCCCCTTGACAAACTGAGGAGCCTGAACTCGGAAAAGATATGTCCGCGGGAAGAGCGCCACAGAAGCCTCAGGCAGTTTGTCCTGTCCGGAAGCGACCTTATAGGCATCCGTGTAGCAATGGGAAGCCTCAGGAATATCTCGCCAATGGTCGATGAAGAAGTAAGTTCGGGCATCGTCGGCAGGGAAAAGGCGAGGCACAACATCCCATTCTCGGCGCACAACAGCCCCTCGCCACACCTCTCCCTCCTGGGCGAGGCCTCCATTCATGCCACCCTTTGAGGGTGAGGAGGAGGGATGCTCCGTTATTACATATGTATATCTGAACTGCTTGCTTCTTGCCTTGAGAGTGCATAACCCTTTCCATATCAAGCCATCATCCGTTTCGAGAGGGATGCGTTGGAGATGCGTCTTGCCCTCCGCAGAAAGGAAGCAAAGTTCCGCTTCCACATTCTGCCCCCACTCTGTCCTGTATTCTATCGAAAAATTAAGAGTCATAAGTGCTTTTTCTTGCGTTTTCCTTAACAAAATTAGAAAGATTTGAAGAAAATGACAAGCTGAACGGAAGAAAAATGTAAAAAAGCTTGCATAATAAGATAAGAATGCCTATTTTTGCAGTATCATTGAAGTCCAAAAAGGTCTTGCAGCGTGCAGGACGAAGACAATATACGGGCGTACTGGTTTGATCGGGATACTCATCAATTTACATTTTATTACCGAGAACTGTTTCGTATGCTAATGGCGTGCCATCCCATTATGGTTAGATGGATTACAAAGGCAGCGAACCCTCAAAACCTGTTTTTCGGAGTTTCATCACATCACCAGTGCGCCCTTTTATAAGTAAAGGCTTGTCGTGATTATGACAAGCCTTTATTGTATCTGCAGGCATACCCCCTTAACCTTCTTCGCTGCGAACGACCGTCAAATGCCCGGCGTCGCGGACACCAATCAGCATCCATCCGTTTATTCCTGTCATCCCCTACTTCCCGCTATTGAATAGCTTGTAGGTCTTGGTTACTTCCTTTATAATATATGTGCCTTTCGGCAGGTCATTCAGGAGCATTCGTGCTGGCTGGTTGGTTTGTGTCACCTCCTTTACAAGCATTCCTGAGAGGTTGGAGATGGAGATGTCGCGAGCAGTTTCTGCAAATTCGTTGTAAGCGAAGCCCGTAGAGTTCTCAGGCCAGAATGTGGCGACATACGTCAAGCCGGAACTCGGGTCTGCCAAGTCGATTTTCCTGCCCCAGTGGACTGAACGGTTGTAGTTTCCCTCGACAACTGTGATGACGCTTCCATCCACCTCGAGCACTACGACAGAGTGTCCGTTGTCGTTCACTCTGATGCCGTCTCCGACACGAATTTTGGGGATGTTGTCGTAGGAACATTCGATTTTGCGAATAGGGTACTCGTAGTTGGAGGCATATTCCATCATGTCCATCATAAAGGCAAAGCAGGCGATTCCCGTGAAGTGGCCGGCAGAATAGCCGAAGAAATCCACGGTGTTCAAATACTTGTTAGAGTTGTTCCAAGGCGTCCCTTCGGTATAGCCTGCCTTGTCCTTGCGCTCCATAATACGTTCGTAGACGGTGTTCTCGTCGAGTTGGGCCCATGCTGACGACGGGATAAATGTCAATGCCGCCAACAATGCTAAAAAGTAATAATGCTTCATAAATTTTTGGTTTTAGTTGAAAAAAGAAAGTGCAAAGGTAATGAAAAAGTTAGCAAACTCCAAACATACAGACCGAAAATGTGTGAATAGGTCTTTTGTCTGTGTGCATTTCACATGGAAAACAGCGTGTTTGGGGCGAGCGAAACATGGTCTCCGACGATGCCTTTGGACTTATCTGCTTTTTTACTTGTTTACAAAGGTTTATGAAGTAGTCAGTTAGTCAAAGATTGAGCAGTCAAGCCGAATGTTCTGCCTGCTTTCGACAGGCGGGGAAAGGTATTGGCTTCTCTGCCTGCGCCTGCGCCTTGCCTATAAACCACTTAACGAAAAAGGAAGTTCAACCTCCGAAACATGATTTCTTCATACACAGGAAAAACTGATTTTTTGCATGGAATACTTGCACGGAAGCAGAGAAATTCCTAACTTTGCTGAGCAAAATTCTTCATACGCAAGTTGCAAATGTACATACGAATGTTGCAAATCTGCGTACGCAAGTTGAGTTCGCACATACGCAAGTTGAGAAACAAAGATTTCTCAGGCGGGAAACAAATATTTAAAAGGCAGAAAGGAAAAAATATCTAAAGGGAGAAATGAATTTCCGGCACAGAAGCGGACAGAAGAAGCGAGGCACGCATCGGATTATCATACTAAAACAATAACATTACATAACATCACAAATCATGGTTTCCAGAAAAAACAAGCCGACCGCAGGCACCGGCGGCAAGAAGTATGTGCCTTACGAAAAGCGAACGGGCAACGAGTCAATCGTGTACTTCACCCGCAACCTCTCGGCCGAGGGACTCATCAATGCCTACAGGCAAGTGAGCGCAAACATCTGCGGCAAGGTGGGCGTGAAGCTGCACACCGGCGAACAGAACGGACCGAACATCATCCCGAGGGAATGGGTGAAGGCACTCATGAAGAAAGACCTCAAGGGAGCCAGCATCATCGAGACGAACACTTACTACGAGGGCGACCGCGACACGACGGAGAAGCATCGCAAGACGCTGAAGGTGAACGGCTGGACGTTCTGCCCCGTGGACATCATCGACGAGCAGGACACCACCACCCTACCCGTCAAGGGCGGCAAGTGGTTCAAGAAAATGTACGTCGGCAAGAACCTCAAGAACTACGACTCGATGGTGGCGCTGACGCACTTCAAGGGGCACACCATGGGCGGCTTCGGCGGCTCGAACAAGAACATCGGCATCGGTTGTGCCGACGGCCGCATCGGCAAAGCCATCATCCATACCGTAAAAGGCTCCGACAACCAATGGTCCATCTGCGAAGAAGAGTTCATGGAGCGTATGACGGAATCCGCTAAAGCCTCCATCGACTTCTTTGGCAAGCACGTCAGCTATGTCAACGTGATGCGCAACATGTCCGTCTCGTGCGACTGCGAAGGCTTGCTGGCCGAACCCGTCGTGACGCCCGACGTGGGCATCCTCTCTTCCACCGACATCCTCGCTATCGACCAAGCCTGCGTGGACATCATCTACGCCATGACTGCCGAGGAGCATCACGACATGGTGGAACGCATCGAGACGCGCCACGGCCTCCGTCAGCTCTCCTATATGAAGGAACTCGGCATGGGCAACAATCGCTATGTCCTCATCGACCTCGACAATGGCGGCAAACGCATCACAGCAGCCGACGCCGCAAAGGGACTGAAGCCATTCGTGAGAGGCACTAACTCTGCAGGCATTTAAGGTGAAGCGAAGCCTCTCGGGATGCGCCACTTGGAGCGTGTTGCCTTCAAGCAATCAATACCATACGTGATGAACAGTAGCCACATTGATGCTGGCGAGACAGAGCATCTATTATCATCTGAATCTCCGGCATATCGCTCTTTCTTCAAATAGTGATACGATGGGCTACTCCATAGCACGGAAGACAACTTCAAGGCCGTCGGAAGCAGCACGGAGGGGAATGGGAAGGGATTTGTTGAGCTCGTCCTGCTGGAGGCTGCCGTGAAGGGGATTAGAGATGTGGGTGAGGTAGACAGGCTGGCCTGCTGGCGGAGTGTAGCGTTTTGTGCGGGCAAGCACGCGGGCGATTCGAGCAACAACTTCGGGAGTGGAATGGTTGAAGAGGCGGAAGTCCTCCTCGTGCCCAAGTCCCATCGTGGCTTCCATGACGAAAGCTGTTATCGGACGGTCCGGGATGTCGCTCTTGTGCGCGTCGATGCCAGCCAGCCGTGCTGCCTTGCCCATGATGCCGCTTGTGTCGGTGGCATAGAGCATGCGCACGCCGAGTCGGTCTGCCGTTGTACCCTTCTCGACAAGGTATATATGAGCCTGCTCTTCGTAGAAGTTTGTTGTGTGGTTGGCCGGAAGGGGTGTGAAGGTGAGGCCTTCCACCGTGACGGGCACGCCAATCTTCAGCGTGACGAACTGAGGGGCAGGCAGTTTGTTCTCTGATGCGAGGCGGCGGAAATCGCTCTTCGCACGGTCAATCCACGTATCGGAAACATAGACCGTCTTAACTCCCAGCTTCAGTGCTTCGAGGGGCTGATAGTGGTCGCCATGGGAATGCGTATAGAAGATATGCTCGGGGTGGCAGTCCTCGGGCAGCATGTCGCGCACGCTTACAGTGAGGTCGATGAGCACCTTCCCGTCGAGCAGCACGCTGCTGTTGCGCCTTTCGGTTGTTGTGCCTGCTTTCCATCCGGCAGCTCCCGTGCCGAGGAATCGCACCCGAAGGTCGGCATCGGAGGCCGCGGCGTTCTCGCAGGTGACAGGCGCAAAGCCTTTTTCTTCGTTTGCAATAGCGCTAAACGGCTTTGCATAAGCCTCCGCACCGCTCATTCCGGATAGTGCTATCGTAGCTATTCCGGCTTGCATGAATTCTCTTCTGTCCATATAATTGGTTGTTTTGAATGTAAATGCAGTACAAAGATAAGAAAAAGATCCAGGACATAGCATATGCAACGAGGATTTTTTTCCTGTCTTCCTACTCTTTTCATGTATTTCCCTGTCTTTTCATGCGTCATTTCATGTCCGCACCTTTGCAGAAAACTATTGGCTATGGAATAGTTGTCCGAACAGATTTCGGCTTTTATAAACAAAAAAAGAGAGCTCTTTTAAGAACTCTCTAAATGCGTCTTTCTGCTTAAACAGCGGATTGACTTCGTCTATCCTTGAGCCTCTTGTCGGATTCGAACCACTATTTGATTATAAGATAGTTAGGAAGAGATGTGTATACCGATTTTGATTTTGTGTACACATACTCTTTTTCTACCATTTTTCAGTTGCGGATTTTATCCAACGACAATTTTCAGAGTTTTGCCTTTAGAGAGGCGTTGATTATTATTATTATTTAATTTGTTTTTTTGATATTCCCATATCTCTACACGGGAGCAATTAAGATTTTTTGGTTTGTTTGTTTGCCGTTTCAGTCCCGAAATTTCTTGCAGTGACTTTGAAACTCTCGTAACTTTGCACCAAATTCGTGAAATTTAGTATCACAAATGCTGGTGTTCGATTGCTATAACAGACCTCTTAATTACACTGCAAAGGTACTAAATAATAAGCAAACAAACAAACATTTTCAGGGAAAAGAACTAAAATTATATAATATGTATAGATTTCCTTCTTCAAGCAACATGAATTGTATGGGAATGGCAGTTCAAGGTGCATTTTCCAAAAGGAAAACAGGTGTATTAATGCATGTAAAAGCGACATTTGTAATACTGCATTTAATTTGTAATGAATCCACCCCTGTAGGTAGGTGGTAATTACCAATTAAACACACATGTATTATGGAAGAAAAAACTTTCATTGAGAAGAAGACGGAATGGATTCGTTCAATCCGTCCAGGCGGCGAAAAAAAGGGTTTCGTCAGAAATTATGAAGAGATTGACACATTATCTACTCTCGTCAGCAGATTCAATCAAGGGCTGGGAAGAGATAGAGGTGTCAAGCTGACAACCAAGCGCAACTGGGAAGAGAAATCGTTTAGTATTAAATGCGAAAAGATTAAAACTTAAAGAAAGGCAAGTATGGTACAAATTAAAGCAAAAGGGACAAACACTACCCTCGCACAAAGAATCGTAAATTGTAATGATACGGTTTTGACCTTGGATGATGCTGCCGAATTTCTCGGCAAGACCAGAGAGGCCGTAAAGAAAATGTGTCAACGCAAACAGATTCCATGTCACAAAGAACGTAAGTCATGGCTCCTGCTTAAAAGCGAAATTGTTGAATGGCTACGCGCTTTATGATTAAGTTCTCTCACAAAGAACTCTAAATGCGTAAAGTCCTCTGCCTGCCCTCTGCGAAGAACGCATGCAGAGGCAATTTTTTAACATCTAATCTTATCATTATGGCAAACGAAATTATTAACACTACAGATGTGGAGAAGAAAGTTATTATCGTGAGGGGGCAAGAGGTGCTGCTCGACAGGGATGTCGCAGCTCTTTATGGGGTTGAGACAAAAAGAGTGAATGAAGCTGTCAGAAATAACATTGAAAAGTTCCCTGATGGATATGTACTGGAATTGACCGACGAAGAGTCTTCATCTGTAAGGTCGAAAATTTCGACCAAACAAGAAATGCACTATGGTAAACACTCAAAGTACAACTACAAAGCTTTCACGGAACGTGGCTTATATATGCTGGCTACTATCCTGAAATCAAAGAATGCAGTGAATACTACTATCGCCATCATCAATACATTTACACAGGTGCGAGTGATGGCAAGAACGATGGAAAAAGTGGAACACGCTCCTGATGGCCAAGCATTGCAGAAAGAACTTCTAAAGAAGTCGGGCGAACTCATGGGGGAAATAATTGGGCAGAATCTTTCCACAAAAGCCATCGAGACAGAGATTGAACTTAACTTCGCTGTCGTGAAGATTAGGCATAAAATCATTCGGGGAGGTAAAGAGGAATAGCATGGAAAAGAAAGAGTATTATGTGCAGCCGAAAATCGCTGCCAAAATAGTTGAGCTCAATCAGGAACACGCCCTGCCTGTGAATATCATCGTCGGTGAGTGTGTGGGTAATCTGACCCAAATCACTTTCGAGTACGAACTGATTGACTATCATATCGTGGCATGGCTTGTGAACAAGGGTACACTGTTCTACACCTGCCTAACTGATGAAGAAATCTTGAACGATAATGATTAAACAATCTGACATCGATAGGGTTCTGGATGCCTGCAACATCGTGGATGTTGTCAGGGACTATAGCATTCAACTAAAACAGAAAGGAAGATACCTCTTTGCGTGCTGCCCTTTCCATC
>JAEEGJ010004251.1_pt1 | contig 49537 bp, 36 predicted proteins | sample 8958761 | NCBI WGS metagenome assembly JAEEGJ01 (sample SAMN16246546, study PRJNA631951) | gut metagenome | biome: gut microbiome; feature: rumen; material: RS-attached | host: Bos | place: Iran: Karaj | collected 2018-10
ACCAATAGCCAGGATGAAGCTGCCGCCATCGTCTCCTCTCTGTCGCGCGGCTCTGTAGCCATCGTGAAGAAAGGTGGTAAGAGTATGAAGGTGTTGAATAGATAAACACCACTCCGTACCGAGCGGATCAGCATCGCTGCAAGTTTGCACGAGTATTTTACAAATAAATAAGCCTCAAACGAACTGCAACGCTGCAACGCTGCAACGCAGGCTAAGATGCAATTTCCTTATTGATAGAGGTGCGATAGATGCTGATGGATTTATTGATTATATGTCAGAAATACAATAAAATAAGGAGAAATACTTATGAAACAGAAAACACTTGAATTCCTCGAAGCTCATCAGAGCGAAACGCCATCGAAATGGCGGGAGGAAGCGGAATGGAGACGTGACAACTGGTCATGGTTGCAGCACTCGCAAAAGATTGCTGTAAAGTTACTATTGCAAATGAAGAAGCAAGGCTTGACTCAGAAGGCCCTTGCAGAGCGAATGGATTGCACCCAACAATACGTATCAAAGATATTGAAGGGCAAGGAAAACCTGTCTCTCGAAACCCTCTCCAAGATTGAAGATGCTCTTGGCATTGTTATAATCAATGACGAAGAATGCGAATTTACAAGTATCGTTGCAGAAGACTGATCGAGCCAGGATGATACTATATATGATACTGTAAATCTTACTCCATGATACTGTAAATTTGAAATAATCCCTCTGTCACCACTTTGTGGCAGGCGGAGCAAACTTGCCGCAAGATTGCATTACTTCACGTCGTTCCATGCAGATTTGCTCGTGAGATTGCACTAATTCGTAACAAGCAGAACAATATTGCTCGCAAGATTGCACTACTTCGTAACAAGCAGAACAAAATTGCCGTGAGATTGCACTACTTTCCAACAAGTGGAGCAATCTTGCTGTGAGATAGTGCAGCTTCGAAGCCAGTGGAACAAAATGGCTTGCAAGAAGGGATTACTTTCCATCTTGCGAAGCTGCGTAAACGGTGGGATTGCTCTACTTCGCATGCTACAATACGGGATAAATTGTGAGATTGCACTTCTTCTCTTCGGAAAGTATAATTTATAATCAGCTGTTATTTAACGAATAAATAGTTAAAATATAAGATATTGTACCAAAAACAATAAGTAGGAAAACGTAAAATGTAAAACGTAAAAAACGTAAAATGATATATATTTTATATTGTACATGTAAAATAATATACTACAGTAATTGTTGTTGGTCTTTTTTTAAATCTTCTATAGGCCTTCTAAAGTACATGCACAATGTGAAAGCGTGTGTTTTTACGTTTTTTACGTTTTACATTTTACATTTTGTGTATCCAGGCTTTTACCGCAATCAGGTGTTTTTTGTATCAGGATGTAGAATATTCTACTGAAAATGACATTTTTCGAAGGAAAAATTTGGAATAGTCAACCAAAACCTTTATCTTTGCAGTCAAAATTATTATACCTTAAACAACATTATTTATTTTTACAGATTCGCTATGAAAAAAATTTTCACTTTAATCGTTACCCTGGTGCTTGCCATCTCATTGCAGGCACGGGACAATGGACAGTTCTTCAAGCAACTGAGTGGACAAAACGTTTCGGTCACGAACGTTGAGCAGCGTTTTGGCCAATGGTTCTCGCTTCCCGAAGGCACGGAATGGCGTGAAGTGAGCCGCACCACCGACTTTGCCGGCATGGAGCGCATCGAGTACCGCCAGTATGTGGCAGGTGTCGAGGTGGAGCACTCGCAGGTACTCATCCACGCCAAGGACGGTCGCGTGATTTCGGCCAACGGCATGGTGATGGAGAGCCGCCGTGCGCCGGCACGCATCCGCCAGCACCGCCCCATGACGAAGCAGAGCGCCCCGGCCAAGGGTCGTGAGCTCTACCTGGTGAACACCGCCGACGGCTTCCGCTATGCCTACAAGCAGCTTTCGGCCAAAAGGAACGCCTACGAATACTACGATGCCGAGACGCAAGAGCTGCTGAAGCGCGTGCCCCTGACGCACCGGCTGAGCGCCGACGACGACGAGGAGGGCACCCCCGTGGAAGTGGCTGCCACCTCGCTCTACAGCGGCGACGTCACCCTCGACGCCTGCCAGCTGTCCGACGGCTCGACCTACCTCTACGACTCGAAGCGCAACATCCACACCCTGAGCGGCGCCTACATCCCCACCATCCAGCAGCTGGCCGCCATGGGCAAGCTCTACGACTACTTCCCGCAGCTCGACCTGCCCGCCGACTTCTCGACCGCCTCCGAAGCGGAGATCGAGGCATGGGCAGAATCGCTCGGCGAAATGGCGAAAGCCAACGAGCTGGACGGCATCTCCAAGCTGATCAGCGAATACACGGGATATGTGGGCAACAAGGCAGGCCAAGCCTACACCGCCTACAGGATCAGGAAGGTGACGTTCGACAAGTTCATGATCGAGGACGAAGACGGCAACCTCAAGCCCTTCACCCCCGTTGACATGGGCGACATCGATTGGTCGAATCTGCCCGACGACATCAACCTGGACGATCTGCTGGGCAATATGGCTCCCCTGCTCCGGCTGAACTTCAACTATGGCACCGACCCCGAGTCGCCAAGCCTGGCCACCGTCACCTCGTTCAATTACAGCCTTAACGACGCCAAGGCCATGCCCTATACCTACGAAATGAACAACTTCATCAGCACCCTGCCGCGCGATGGCGTCACCCTCTACGTGCTGACCCCGCAGAAGGATACCGATGAGGATCTGGCCGGCGACGACGACGAGGACGACGACCTCGACCTGCCGGATGACGACGACGATGACGACCTCGACCTGCCGGACGACGACGAGGACGGCGACCTCGAGGATGACGACGACGAGGACGATGACGACTTCGACGACAGTGATCTGGATGACGAAGAGGAGGTGAAATACGACACCCTGGCCGTGACCACCTTCGTGCCCGACGGAAGCGGCAAGTTCGAGTTCTCGAACGAGCGCATGACGTTCACCATCGAATACGAGAAGGCCGGCGACCCCGTGGCCGACATCCATTGGGGCATGGCCCGGACGCTCGACTTCTACAAGGATGTCTTCGGCCGCGAGAGCTACGACGGGCAGGGCTCGCCCGTCTATAACCTCGTCTATAACCTTTCGGACGACTACGACACCATGCTCGGCATGTCGGCGCAGAATGCTGCCGCCCTTTCCTCACAGGCCCCCTACCCGATGTTGTACGGCCTGGGCAGCATAGAAGCTGTGCAAACCATGAGCCCCGTGGTGGAGCTTTCGGTGATGGCACACGAATTCACGCACATCATCACCGACATGACGGCCAAGCTGGAGTACCAGGGCGAGTCGGGCGCACTGAACGAGTCGTTCTCCGACATCATGGGCATCTCGGTGAAGAAGCACGTGAAGGAGGGCGCCAACTGGCTCATCGCCGAGGGCGTGGTGCTCAACTACATGCAGGAGCCCTACAGCAACATGCGCGACATGGCTAACCCGAAGAACTCGCTCGACGGCAAGGACCCTAGCCCCGACACCTACGAGGGCGAGCACTGGGTGGTGCCCGAAACCGACGAGGATGACAATGGCGGCGTGCACACCAACAGCGGCGTGCAGAACAAGTGGTACTACCTGCTCACCGACGGCGGCAGCGGCACCAACGACAAGGGCACTGCCTACGACGTCACGGGCATCGGCATCGACAAGGCGCAGCGCATTGCCTACCTGACGCTCACCAGCTACGCCACCATGGAGTCCGACTACGCCGCCATCCGCCTGGCTTCTCTGGAGGCCACAACGGCACTTTATGGTGCCAGCGGCCCGGAGGCAAAGACGGTCGCCGACGCGTGGGATGCCGTGGGTGTGGCCGGTTCGCCGCTCACTTCCATCGAAAAGATGTACGAAAACGAGCGTCAGGCCGGACGAATCTTCGACCTGCAGGGACGCAGATTGCCCGAATTGCCCACAGAAAGCGGCATCTATATTGTCGATGGTCAGAAGGTTGTTGTAAAGTAATGCACTGATATTCAGCCGATGGAGGTTGCTTCATCGGCTGATTTTATTCGTTGAATTCTGTTGCAGCGTTGCAGCGTTGCAGTTGATGTAAGCCTTTTCCGAAAAAAACATAGTTGGATTTTATATTTATATATATCTTTATCCGCAATCCAGTTGACATATCAAACTCATCGTTTTACCCACTCATTCGCGCCGATAAGTAATTCCAGAAATGGCTATGCAATCGATTTTATTGCTGCATTTATGCGTTTTATCGAAGCATAATAATCCCGATTTTGAACAAAACAGACGCGACACGAAAAAATATAATTATTTTTTGAAGATTTTTCCCTCAGGATTTGGATATGTCGAAAAAAATGCGTATCTTTGTACCCAGTTTAAGCACACTATTTTTAACCAATATTTTAATCATGAAGAAAACTTTACTTCTTTCGATTGCTGCTGTAGCCCTGATGAGCGCTACACAGGCAAATGCAGAGTTCAGGAAGTGGGACTTCACCAAGTGGAGCACCGCTACCGTCAACAACCTTCAGGCTGGCGCCTTTGCCGTCACCAACAACATCAACCCCGAATCCGGCTGGTCGGACGTCGAGAAGTCCAATGGCACTGCACCTACCGAACTTAGCGCAGGCAACTGCTTCTGGGAGGTTACCGCACAGGGCAAGGCCGAAGGTGCGACGCTGACCGCCAACGGTGAGACCATCGTCGAGCTCGAAGGCCTGCTCTACACCAACACCGCTGCTCGTTCACTGGCCATTGCCCTCAACTACCAGGGTCCATTGAGCGACGGCTTCGGACCTTACCATGGCGCAAGCTACCTCTGGTGTGGCAGCAAGACGAAGAACTACTTCGTCATTCCCAACGTAGCTGTTGGCGAAAAGATCTACATCGGCGTCGAGAGCCACAAGTCCACCGAGGCACGTGGTGTGGAGCTCTACGTCTATACTTCGAACAACGCCCTTGGAACCAAGATCCTGGGTGAGGATGGCGCTGAGGCTCCCGCTGCACCCATCGACTACACCGATCAGGTATGGCAGGTGCAGGAAGGTCTGGAAGATACACCCAACGAGGACGGCACCTACAACATCGTAATCCGCAACACCAACGGCTGCCACCTCTACTACATCCAGGTGGGCGAAGACCAGGGTTCGAACATGGACGACATGAAGATTGCCTACCTCTACGACAGCTCCTACAACGGCTACAAGATTGACGGCAACCCCGCAGGTTACGCTGCCGACGGCGGCCTTGACTCCGATCCCGTCTATATCACCCTGATGGACTACAACGTGACCGCCATCGACTACAACAGCGACGAAGTGAAGGCCATGACCAGCGCCGAGCTCAACGATTCGCTCCTCAACTTCGACGTGGTGGTTGCCAGCGAAGCCGTTTCGAGCGGCAATGCCTACGCCAAGGGTCTTGTGGACATCATCAACAAGGTGCCTCTGCTCAACCTCAAGTCCTTCATGTACAAGAAGGGCGTCTGGGACTTCGGTGCAGGCTCGAATCCTTCGCCCAAGGCCAACAGCATCACCGTGGCCGAGGACTTCCTCGAAGATCCCCTCTTCGCCGACGTGACCACGATGGACGAGAACGGCACCATCCAGCTCTTCAAGAGCAATCCTGAGGACATCACCGCCGGCAACCTCGTGCAGGGCTATACCGTGACCGAAGGTTCGCTGATTGCCGACGACGCCGTGATGGCCACCGTAGGCGACGGCATCAACGCCATCCACACCCACGGCACCAAAAACCAGTACATGCTCATCCCGTTGTCGAGCGACCACCTGACTGCTGATAATGACTTCAACCTCACCGACGATGCACTCACCATCATCCGCAATGCCGTAGGCATCCTCGCAGCCACCAAGAGCAAGGTGCAGAACGCTGCTATGCCGATCATCTCGCAGCAGCCATTCGACGGCAATACCCAGGTCAGCATCAGCTGCGTAACCCCAGGCAGCACCATCTACTACACCACCGATGGCACTGACCCGACCGCAGCCAGCACCCTCTATACCGAGCCATTCGAAGTAACTGAGGACGGCCTCGTAGTAAAGGCATTTGCCCAGGCTCACGGCTACAACGATTCGAACATCGCCACCGCTACCATCAGCGTGAAGACGCAGGCTCAGGCTCCAACCCTCGACATCCAGCAGGAGGTTGGTCAAACCATCGTCACCCTCACCGGTGAGGAAGGCACCAACATCTATTTCAACTTCCAGGGTCTCACCGCTTCGGCCACCTCGCAGCTCTACACCGAGCCAATCGTCATGACCGAACCCGCCGAGATTACCATGTTTGCTGAGAGCGAGAGCAAGCTCACTTCGCCTATCTATACTGCAGAGATTGAGGTTGCAGGCATCTGCAATCCTATCGACACCGTGGCTCACTTCACCGCCAGCCAGGCTGACTGGTACGACAACGTACTCATCACCGTGGGCGAGAACAGCTACAGCGCAGCCGATGCCGTCACCGAGGGCATCGCAAGTGGCAGCGCTTCGGCCATCTACTACTTCGGCAAGACTGCCTGGAACTACTTCAGCGACGTGGTTGACCACACCGAGATCGTCTATGACGAGGACGGCGTAACTCCTTTGAAGGACATCAACGGCAACGACTCCATCAAGACCATCTACGTTCCCGATGCAGCTGCCTACCGCAAGATCACTTCGACTACCGACACCCAGTGGACCATCGAAACCGAAGGTCAGGTAGTAACCGGCGAAACCAACCTGAAGCCAGAAGTTGGCGTAGGCAACGGTGCTACCGGACGCTATGCTGAGACCGCTTTCGATGCCATCGGCACTCCAACCAACGGCGTTGTCGATTTCGGCGGCAAGGTTTCGGGCGAGCCCTACAGTATGCGCATCGTCAGCAACGAGAAGTTCCAGGCACCGTTCGACGTTGTGACCTACATGGGCAACGGTTCGACCGGCACTCCAAACATCGAACTCCAGACTTCGACCGACGGTGAGAACTGGACGAAAGTGGGCGAAATCAACTATTGCACCACCCAGCGCTACTGGAAGAAGACCCGTCTGCACGTGGGCGACGAGGGCGAATTCTTCGTTCGCATCGCACAGACAGGCGGCAGCAGCAAGGCTCAGCTGTACGACGTCATCGTCATCACCACGACTCCCGCTGCCATTGAAGAGGTTCGCGAAGACAACGAAGCTCGCGGCGAACAGCAGATGTTCGACCTCTACGGCCGTCAGATCCAGGCTCCCGCCGCCGGACAGATCTTCATCCTCAACGGCAAGAAGGCTGTGAAGTTCTAAGGGCTTCGGTTTCCGCTCTTTTAGTTTCGATATTCCGGAAAAAAACAATTATCATCGCACGGGGCAACTCCCCGTGCGATTCTATAACAAAGCCGCCAGTTCCGCAGCCTGACCCCTGCGGATTAAAAGGGAATCCGGTGCGAATCCGGAACAGTCCCGCTGCTGTATGTCATCATGAACCCACGGGCCTCGGTATGTCACTGTCCACGTTAACAGACGGGAAGACTGCCCAAGGGGATGACGAGTCAGAAGACCTGCTGACGACTGCCCAGTTTCCAGTTCTGAGCACCTCAGAACCTCAAGCATTGGCTTGAACAATCCTGCGACCGACAGGAGGGCGAACTTTTCGTTAACATGCACGAATGAAAACTTTGATGCGCATTTTCCTGCTCATGCTGTTGGGCGGTTACAAGCTGTGGAATTACTCCATGGCTCAGGATTCTGTGCGCATCATCGACAACGTGACCATCACGAGCAAGATCAGATACCATGAGACTATTACGCCGCAAACCCTGAAGGGCAACGATTTGGAGAAGGTAAACGCCCATTCGGTGGCCGATGCCCTGCGCTACATGAGCGGCGTTCAGCTAAAGGATTATGGTGGCATCGGAGGCCTGAAGACGGTGAATCTACGCTCGTTAGGTTCGCAGCACGTAGGCATCTATTACGACGGCATCGAGCTGGGCAATGCACAGAACGGCGTCATCGACCTCGGGCAGTTCTCGTTGGACAACATCGAGGAAGTCAGCGTCTATCAGGGGCAGCGTTCGGCCATCCTGCAGACGGCTTCGGACTTCGCCAATGCGGGAAGCGTGTATATCAAGACAACGAAACACCTGGGCAATAGGTCAACAAGTCAACGAGGTAACAAGTCAACAAGTCAACGAGACAAGAAGTCAACAGGTCAACAAGAAAACAAGCCATCGAAAAACCATTATTTGAAAACCAGGATACAAACAGGAGCATCCAACCTGTTACGTCTTTCGGCATTCTATGAGACCTATATAAACAAAAACGTACTCTTGTCGGCGAATGCAATGTTCCTTTCGACAAACGGAAAATACCGCTTCAACTACCGCCGCCGCAACCACGACGGAAGCATCGCCTACGACACCACAGCCACTCGGCAGAATGGCGACGTGCAGTCGCTTCGTGCCGAAGTGAACCTCTACGGCGAATTGACCGAAGGTCATTGGCAGGCAAAGGCCTACACCTTTCATTCGAATCGTGGCATACCGGGCGCCATCGTCAACAACGTGTGGCGGCGCGGCGAACGCCAGGGCGACAACAACACCTTCGTGCAAGGCTCATGGCAGAAGGATTTTACCGACCGCTATACGCTTCGCATTTTGGGCAAATATGCCCGTTATCGAACACATTATTTAAATAGAGATACCACGCAGCTGACGGTCGATAACACCTATCGGCAGCAGGAGTCGTACCTGAGTGCGGTGAACGTGGTGGAAATACGGCCGTGGTGGAGCGTTTCGTGCAGCTATGACGTGCGGTGGAATCACCTCGGTGCCGACCAGCCGTTGTTCGCCTATCCTACCCGCTGGTCGAACCTCACCTCGCTGGCTTCGGCCATGGACCTCGGCAAGGTGCAGCTACAGGGCAGCATCGTCTATTCGCACCACCGCGACCGCACCCGCACAAGTTCCCAACGTCCAACTTCTTCCAACTGGACACCCGCTCTCTTCTTCAGCTATCGCCCATTAGACTGCCTCCAGCTCACCGGTTTTGCTAAGAAGAGCTTCCGGATGCCCACCTTCAACGACCTTTATTACACCAATTTCGGCAACGCCTTCCTCCGTCCCGAATCCGCCATCCAATACGACCTGGGCGTTCGTCTAACTGGGGGTGCCGGTTCTGGCCGCTTCTCCTCCCCCTCTCGGCCCGCCCGTTCCTCTGGTGTTTCTGGTAAAACCATCGATGGTTTTACCCCAACCAAAGCCGCCCTGCAAGGTGCCCTCGAAGCACACCTCTACCACAACTCCGTGCACGACAAGATCGTCGCCTATCCGAAGGGACAGCAGTTCCGCTGGACGATGCTCAACCTCGGTCGCGTTCACATCGACGGCATCGACGTGCAGGCCTTCGGCGCGTGGCAAGCCTTGCAGGAGCTTTCCTTTTCGGCAAGACTCCAATACACCTACCAGCGCGCCCGCGACGTGACCGACAAGACTTCGTCTTACTATGGCGACCAGATACCCTACACGCCCTGGCACAGCGGTTCTGTCACGCTGATGGCCGATTACGGGGCCTGGGATTTCGCCTACAACTTCGTCTATACTGGCGAACGCTATTGCCAGCAGGAGAACATCGCCTACAACCACCTGCAACCGTGGTACACCAGCGACCTCCACCTCTCGTGGCGGCATACGTTCAGTCGCTTTGCCGCCAAGTGGACACTGGAGGCCAACAACATCTTCGACCAGCAATACGACGTGATTATCAACTACCCCATGCCGGGCAGAAACTTCAATTTGACGATGCTATGCGAATTCTGAAACTTCTGCTTTGTCTGCTGCCCTTGTGCGTGTGCTCGTGCCGCGAGGACGAATACGTCACCTATATGACCGACGAGGATACGGGTGCCGAAAGCCAGGCGTCAGGCTTCGCGGGCCTATATATCCTCAACGAGGGCAATATGGGTTCGAACCGCTGCACGCTCGATTACCTCGACCTGAGCGGAGTCGATTCGACCATCCACTACTACCGGAACATCTACGCCGAGCGCAACCCTTCGACCGTCAAGGAGCTGGGCGACGTGGGCAACGATATCGGCATCTATGGCACCCGGCTTTGGATAGTGGTGAACTGTTCGAACAAGGTCGAGGTGTGCGAAGCTGCTACCACTCGTCGCATCGGACAGGTCAATATAGCCAACGGCCGCTACCTCGCCTTCGACGGCGGATTTGCCTACGTGAGCAGCTATGCAGGCCCCGTGCAAGTGGACGAGAACTGTCCCCTGGGACGCGTCTATAAGGTCGATACGCTGACCTTGCAGAAGGTTGATTCGGTAGTCGTGGGGTATCAACCCGAAGAGATGGCCATCGTTGATGGACGGCTCTACGTGGCCAATAGCGGCGGCTATCGCGTGCCCCTCTACGACAACCGTCTTACGGTAATCGACCTCGCCACGTTTCGTGTGGTGAAGGAAATCGAGGTGGATGTCAACCTGCATCGCCTGCTGGCCGACCGACATGGACAGCTTTGGGTTTCGTCACGTGGCAACTATTTCGACGTCCCTCCCGCCCTCTATTGCCTCAAGGACGACCAAGTCGTTAAGCGGCTGGAGATTCCCATCTCCTCGATGACGATTGTCGGCGATTCGCTCTACTATATCGGAACAACATTCAGCTACGCCGATGGCGGTTACAAGAAAGACTTTGGCATTGTTGATGTTGCGTTGCAGCGTTGCAGCGTTGCAGTTCTATTTACAGCTCCCGAGATTCAGAATATCACCCTGCCCTACGGCATCATCGTCAATCCGCGCGATCGTGACTTCTACCTCCTCGATGCCAAGAACTACGTTTCGAGCGGAGAACTTCTCCACTTCGACGCCGACGGCCATTTCCTCTGGCGAGTTTCGACGGGCGACATCCCTTCGCGAGGCGCATTTGTCTTAAAAAATTGAATTATTCCCATAGTTCCTATATTTCTAATATTTCCTATAATTTCTATAGTTCCTATAGCCACTATAGCTACTATAGCCACTAATAAAAACAATGAAACCCCTCTTCCTCCCCATCGCCCTGCTGACACTTGCCGCGCAGGCGCAAAACAACCCCTATATCCTCGCCGTCGATGAATATGTCCCCGCTCCCGGACAATTCATCAACACGATGCCCGCTTATGAGGAAGGCGACGATGCTGCTTCGATGGCGCAAAAATGCACCGAATATCTTGCCAACGATGCCGGTAGGACGGTTTGTTTGGGCGCTTGGGGCGGTTACATCACCTTCCATTTCGACCATCCCGTAGTGAATGTTGTGTGCGCAATGGACCTCTACATCAAGGGCAACGCGCATTCGGGCAACGCCGAAGCGGGCATCGTGATGGTCAGCCAGGATGAAAACGGTAATGGTTTGCCCGACGACTCGTGGTACGAATTGAGAGGCAGTGCCGACGAGGATTTCTTCGGCGTCCGCTACGACTACGAATTGGAGTATTCAAGGTTAGGCGATTCGCTCGATATCGCCTGGTCAAACAATCTGGGTAACGCCGGTTTCATCAACCGAAATCCCTTCCATACGCAGGATTATTTCCCCGCCTGGCTGGAGTCGCCGCTCACCTTCACGGGCACGCTCCTTCCCGACAATGCCACCGACACCAGCGGAAACGGCAGCTATTGGGTACTCGAACCCTTTCGCTTTGGCTATGCCGACAATCTACCCAATACGGATACCCTCGGCTGTTCGTTCAACCTCGATTGGGCGGTAGAACCGCTTTCGCGCAAGGCTGTTTCGCTATCGCACGCCGATTTTGTCCGCGTCTATACCGCCCTTCATCAGGATTGTGGTTGGATAGGCGAAACCTCGACCGAGATTTCGGGTGCTGAGGACCTTCACCCCGACGCTTTACCCGCTGCCACCAATTCGGTTTCGCTCACTCGAAACGAGAAGGGTGCTGCCTTCGACCTCTTCGGGCGACGATTAGCTCCCGAACAAGGCGGTTTCGTGGTTCGGGAGAGAAAGCTGATTCTAAGAAGATAGTCAGAAATTGTATTTCCTATAGTTTCTATAGTTCCTATAGTTCCCATAGTTCCTATAGTACCCATAGTTCCTATAACCACTATTAAATATCAAAAAACCTATGAAAAAGTTCTACATCAGTTTGCTATGTGCTGCCATGGCCAGCACAATGAGTTTTGCACAAAGTGTTGCCGATTTCGAGGATTTGAATCTTCCGACCGAAAGCTTTTGGAATGGCGCTGACGGCTCAGGTTCGTTCACGAGCGGCGACTACACCTTCGGGAACAACTTCACCGACTGGGGCGAGTACGGCACCTCGTGGGATGGTTTTGCCTACTCAACGATGACTGCAACGACCTACGCCTCGCTAGATGACCAATACAACAGCTGCGTTGGACATGGCGCTGAAGATAGCAAAACATTTGCCGTTTTCTTCTACAATTCCTATGCTGCAAATACGCCAGCGGTCGCTCGGAAGGATGGCTCTTCGTTCAAACTCAACGCCTGCCGTGTCACCAATTCCGCCTATGCCTACACTTCGATGAAGGAAGGCGATGACTACGCCAAGAAGTTTGGCGATGACGACTGGTTCCTCCTTACGGCCACCGGCTACCTGAACGGCGAGAAGGTTGGTACGGCAGAGTATTACTTGGCACAAAACGGAAAGATTACGGATGCCTGGGAAATCTTTGACCTTTCGGAGATGGGTACGGTGGATCGCGTGGAGTTCAGCCTTTCGAGCAGCGACAATGGCGAATGGGGCATGAATACGCCTGCCTATTTCTGTCTGGACAACTTCAACGAAGAATTGACGATTGATGGCGTCAATCAGATCAAGAGCAATGAGACAGCAGCTCCCGCGTTCGACCTGCAGGGACGTCCGGTTTCCGAGGACAGAGGTTTCCTGATTCGGAATGGCAAGGTTGTAAAGGTCGTTGACTGAAGCGCTGATTATGCCCAAATTGCCGAAGAATGAAGTTTTTTCAAAAGAAAATAATTCTTTTGCTTAAACCATTCCCAGTAACTATAGTCAAATTTTATTGAATTACCTTAATACTATAGTTTAAAACAAGCCATTATGAAACATTTGTATTTGTCATTCCTGTTCCTGTTGGCTTTTTCGGCATGCAGTACTACAGCTGAAAAAGAAAATCCCGTGTTAACCATCGAAGGTGGCCAGATTCAAGGTGTTGTTGCTGACGATCATCCCGATGTTTATGTCTATCGCGGCATTCCGTACGCTGCTCCTCCCATCAAGGAGAATCGTTGGAAGGCCCCGCAACCCGTCGTACCCTGGACGGGCGTGAAGATTTGCGATACCTTCGGCCATCCCAGCTACCAGGCCATCCAGTATCCCGGCGGTTACTACACCGAATGGGGATATGGTGACGAGGCTCCCTTCAGCGAGGATTGCCTGTATGTGAATGTCTGGACGAAGGCGCCCGGCCAGGTTGACAAGAAGCTGCCGGTTGCCCTTTGGATTCACGGCGGCGGCTATCGCGAAGGCTGGGGCTCGGAACCCGAATTTGACGGCCAGGAATGGGGTGCCAAGGACGTGGTGCTCGTTTCGTGCAACTACCGTCTGGGTATCTTCGGCTTCCTCAACCATCCCGCTTTGGTTGAAGAGAATCCCAACCACGTTTCGGGCAACTACGGTATTCTCGACCAGATTGAGGCCCTGAAATGGATCAAGAAGAACATCGCACAGTTTGGCGGCGACCCCGACAACGTGACTATCTTCGGACAAAGTGCCGGCGGCGGCAGCGTGCGCACCCTCTGCGAATCGCCTCTGGCTCGTGGCTTGTTCCACAAGGCCGTCATCATGAGTGCCGGTGGTCTTACCATACCTAACCCCGATGGCACTGGCGTGATACCTGGTCGTTATAGCGGCGGCACTCCCGAGGATGCGGCTGCCCTTTCGAAGAAGATTTTCGACTGGGGAGGATTGACCGACCTCGAGAAAATGCGTGCAGCTTCTACCGAAACTGTCTTCGCCTTACCCAACATCTACGGACAAGCTACCGGCAACCCGACCTTCTTCCGGTTGATGCCTTTGGTTGACGGCTACGTGAGCGCCAAGACTTTTGACGATGCTACCCGCGAAGGCACCCTGGCCGACGTGCCCTATATGATTGGCTACACGCTCAACGATATGGGCGACATGAGCGGCGGAATTGCCGAATTCTGCAAGGTTCGCCAGAGCAAGGGCGGCAAGGCATGGGCCTACGAGTTTGCACGTCCATTGCCCGACGACGGCTCTCATCCCGAAGTGACGGTTCGTCTCAAGGGCGCTTTCCATTCGTCCGACCTCTGGTTTGTCTTCAAGTCGCTCAAGCATTGCTGGCGTCCCTGGACAAAGGGCGACTGGGACCTTTCGGAGAAGATGCTGACAGCATGGACGAACTTTGCCAAGTACAGCGACCCCAACGGAGCCAATGGCGGCGATTGGGCGCCCTGCACCACCGAGAACCCCAACTTCATGGTGTTCAAGCTCGACGAAAATGACGTAGAGGCCTCCCGCTTCGGCGAACCCGAAAAGCCCACAACTCCCAGTGTCAACCCATTTGAAGCACCTAAAAAATAAAGGGGAATGAGGAAAATTCCCGTCATACTCACATTGTCTTTAACCCTGTTGCTGCTGTTGGGATGTCGTACCTCTCAACGGCAGCAGCAGGATGTCAAGATCAACGGCAAGGGATTCGGCATCGATTATGCGGAACTTCTCGTCATGGAGGAACTCGACCACGGCAGAACCCTTTGCCGCATCCTGGACCCCTGGCGTACCGGAAGGATCATGGTTCAGTACCTGCTTGTACCCAAGAATGATGCCGGGTGGAATGCGGAAGCCGAGGAAGCGATGACGATGAAGTACGGCGAGTCCGTAGTCGTTCGCACACCCTTGGAACGAATGACTATCACCACTTCGTGCCACATCTGGCTCCTGTCGCAGCTGGATGCGCTCGGCAGCGTCGCTATCCTTTGCGACTCCGTGTTCATCAACGCTTCGAATGTCAAGGCGTGGATGCGCTCCCGGAAGCCGAATGGCGAAGCGATGGTACTGGATGGAGGCACTTCGTCCAAGCCCAACATCGAAGTGCTCATGGCGGGAAATACCGATGCCCTCTGGTTCAGCCCCTTCGAAAATGCGACCTTGGGGAATCTCGACCGCCTGCCCGTTCCCATTGTCTATTGCGCGGAATATATGGAGAACTCTCCTTTGGCTCGTGCCGAATGGATGAAGTTCTATGGCCGCCTCGTCGGTCGTGCCCAGAAGGCCGATTCGCTCTTTGCTGCCGTTGCCAATCGCTACGAAAAGCTTTCGAAGAACGCCCAGAACGGGAAGAAGATCCTGGTGGATTTGCCCTATGGAGCCACGTGGTATGTGCCGGGAGGGTGCAGCAATTCCGCTCAACTTTATGCCGATGCGGGCTTTGTCTATCCTTGGGCGGACGACAAGCATTCGGGCAGCCTTTCGCTCAGCAAGGAAGCCGTGCTTGCCAAGGCGCAGGATTGCGACATCTGGTATATCCGCTATATGGACTCCCAGAAGGATTGGACACTCGACGACTTCAGGCGCCAGAATGCCTTTTTCGACAAGTTCAAGGCCGCACAGGAAGGCGATGTGTGGGGATGCAATACGGCGTATTCCGACTTCTTCGACATCACCTCCTTCCGCCCCGACTCCCTGCTCGAAAGCTTCATCAAGGGCGATGGGGCGTTCTATCGGAAAATAACGAAAAGCAGATAACCATGCGAACCCGCTCAGTAATCCTCCTACTCACCTTGCTCAATGCATTAGCCGTGGCAGCCAATATCTGCTACGGCTCTATTCATATCCCCTTTGCAGAACTGCTTGATGAGCGTTGGCATTTCATCGTGTGGGAAAGCCGTCTGCCAGCTGCCCTGACTGCCCTTCTGACGGGAGCAGCCTTAGCTGCTTGTGGTTTATTGCTGCAGAGCTATTTCCGCAATCCTTTGGCAGGACCGTCGATATTGGGCATCACCAGCGGAGCGAATCTGATGGTAGCTCTGGTGACCTTGGGCGGTTTGCGCTGGAATATCGCGTGGAATTCCTCGTTCGAGATGAAAGGTGCGGTAGTCTTTGCCGCTTTTGTGGGGGCTTTTCTGGTGCTTGCTCTGCTCCTCTTCTTAGGTCGTATCGTCCGGAGCCAGGTCACCCTGCTCATCATCGGCATCCTGCTGAGCTATCTCACTTCGGCGCTCATCACCCTGCTGGGATACTATGCTTCGGCACAGGGCTTCCAGCAGCTGATGCTTTGGGGAATGGGTGACTTCAGCAGCGTAAGTTTGAACGAGCTGCCAGGCTTTATTGGGCTGATCCTGCTGGGTCTCTTTGTCTCCTTCCTCCTGATCAAGCCGCTCAACGGCTGGATGCAGGGCGAAAGATATGCCATGAACCTGGGTGTGGACCTCAAGCGGACGCGTATCCTTGTGCTCGGCGTGACGGGCCTCCTGGCGGCTGTCACTACGGCATGGTGTGGGCCGATTGCCTTCGTCGGATTGTCGATGCCGCATGTGGCCAGGATGCTGCTCAAGACCGACGACCACGGCAAGCTGCTGCCCGTCACGATTCTTTTGGGAGGCCTTTGCTGTTCGCTCTGCCTCGGTCTCAGTACCTTGCCCGATGGAGGGACGCTTCTCCCCATCAATGCGCTGACTCCGCTCTTCGGCGTGCCTGTAATCATTTATGTCCTGCTAAAAAAGTAGTCCGAAATGACAAAATCGAGCAAAAAAAGGGCAAACTTGTGAGGATTTTTCATTTTTAAGGGTATTTTGGCGATGCGAATGTATTTTTTACTATCTTTGCGCATCAAAAATAAAAAAATACCCGATTTATGGCAGGTTTTTTTGGTACCGTATCGTCTGAACCTTGTGTGACTGACGTCTTTTACGGAACTGACTACAATTCACACCTCGGCACCCGTCGTGCTGGTATGGTGACTTATGATCCCGAACTTGGTTTCAAGCGTTCGATTCACAGTCTTGAGAGTACTTATTTCCGTACCAAGTTCGAAGATGAACTACCCAAGTTCAAAGGAAACTCCGGCATCGGCATTATCAGCGATACAGATGCCCAACCCCAGCTCTTCAATTCTCATTTAGGACGTTTTGCCATCTGCACGGTCGCTAAGATCAACAACATTGAGGAGATTACAAAGAAACTACTTGACGAAGGCAAACATCTCACCGAATTTTCTTCAGGACGCATCAACCAGACAGAGGTCATCGGCCTCCTGATTGTCAAGGGAAGAACCTTTGTGGAAGGTATCGAAAACGTCTTCCGTGAAGTACGAGGCTCCTGCTCGATGATCATCCTTACCGAAAACGGCATCATTACTGCTCGCGATTCCTGGGGCCGCACCCCAGTGATTATCGGCAAGAAGGAAGGTGCTTACGCCATCACTTCCGAAACCACCGCTTTCCCGAATCTCGGCTACGAAGTCGATAAATTCCTGGGAGCCGGCGAGATCGTGAAGGTCACGAAGGACGGCTACGAGGTGCTGCGCAAACCGAACCGCCGCATGCAGATCTGCTCGTTTCTTTGGATATACTATGGCTTCCCCACCAGCGACTACGAGAACCGCAATACCGAAGCTGTTCGCAACGCCTGCGGTTTCGCGATGGGTAAGGAAGATGATGCCGTTGTCGATTGTGCCTGCGGTATTCCCGATTCAGGTATCGGCATGGCTATTGGTTACGCGGCCGGACATGGTTGCCCCTATATGCGTGCCGTGTCGAAATACACGCCCACATGGCCACGCTCTTTCACCCCCGCCAATCAGGAAATGCGCAACCTGGTGGCCAAGATGAAGCTTATCCAGAACAAGACCATCCTCAAGGGCAAGAAGGTGCTCTTCTGCGACGATTCCATCGTGCGAGGCACCCAGCTGCGTGACAATACCGCCTGCCTGTTCGATGCGGGTGCCAAGGAGGTTCATATGCGCATCGCCTGTCCCCCGCTTGTCTATGGATGCAAGTTCGTCAACTTCACCTCTTCGAAGAGCGACATGGAACTGATCACCCGACGCATCATCGCCGAGCTTGAAGGTCCCGAAGCCGCCATGGACCCCGAACGCGTCAAAGCTTACGCCACCACCGATTCGCCGGAATATAAGCTCATGGTCAAGACCATCCAGGACCGTTTCCACCTTACTTCGCTGAAGTTCACCAAGATGGAAACCCTGATTGAGGCCATCGGACTTCCCAAGGAACAGGTTTGCACCCATTGCTTCGACGGCAGTTCCGCCCACACGCTTCAGGAGGCCAACCTCGACAACGGCGAACAACTCTATGTCTTTGAGGCGCATCATTATTGATCCTTCATTGGGGACTCAAAATAAAGGGCACGGCCATTGCGGTCGCGCCCTTTATATATTTGGTGTTTGTTCGGTACACGGTATTCCGGTATCACGGTATCACGGTATTCCGGTATCACGACATCACGGTATTCCGGTATACCGGTATCACGGTATATCGTTATTTCGAAAATCGCCATTTCGTCATTTCGAAAAAACGAATATACCCGAAAAAAACTACTCCTCAAGCAGATTGTCCGCCAGCGATTCGATGACAGTTCCGTTGACCTTGAGGTTGTCGAAGTGAATATCGCGATAGTGGCCTTCTGTCCAAATCAGGCTGTCACAGAGGTTACCGCGCTTGCCGCCCTTGACACCCGACCAGTCGCAATCTTTCACGTTGACGTCGTAGATGTTGCAGCAGTCGTCAAGGCCATTGAGTACCACGGCATACTGGCTCTCCTTGCAGACGACGTTTCGGAGGTTGACATTGCGCACAATCGGATTGTGTCCGCGTTCGGCAATCTCCTTCGGGTCGTAGTTCAGGTTGATGCGAAGCACGGCTTCACGACAACGTCCCACATTGACATTACGAACATAGACATTCTCGATGATGCCACCACGTGCCGAAGAGGTCTTGATGCGGATTACTCGATCGAGGTTGGGCGAATCCATTTCGCAGTCCTCCACCCAAAGGTTCTTGTAGCCGCCGGCAATCTCCGAACCGATAACCACGCCGCCATGACCGTCGGCCATCGTACAGCCGCGAACAATCATATTCTGGGAAGGGATACCACGGTTGCGTCCGTCCTGGTTACGTCCCGACTTGATGGCGATGCAGTCGTCACCTGTATGGAATACACAGTTCTCGATAAGCACGCGGTTGCAGCTTTCGGGGTCGCATCCATCGCCGTTTGGGCCATCGTTATTCACCGTGACACCACGCACAATGAGGTCCTCGCAAAGCAGTGGATGAAGTACCCAGAAGGGCGAATTGAGCAGTGTAATATCCTCGATGAGCACACGCTTGCAGCGATTGAAGTTGACAAACTGTGGACGCATACCGTCCTCCTTGGTCATCACTCGTTGTTCGATGGGCACCTGGTTGGTACACCAGTCGAGCAGACGCTGACGTGGAGAAGTCTCACGCACATGGTCACGTCCTGCCTGCGAAATCATACCTTCCTTCCAGCCGAAGCGCGGAGCACCGCACATGGCCCACCAGTTGTCGTTCGAACCCTGTGCATCGAGCGTGCCCTTTCCGGTGAGGGCGATGTTCTCGGCATCGAGCGCATAGATCAACGGATGGGTGCAATAGCATTCAACACCCTCCCAGGCAGTAAGCACACCGGGGAAATAGAGGTCGGGCACGGTGCTGAACTTCAACACGGCGCCATCGGCAAGATGAAGATTGACATTGCTCAGAATCGTGATGGGACCTGTGAAGTAGGTCGAGTCGGGTATGACCACCGTACCGCCACCTGCCTGATTGGCCGCCTTGATGGCCGCATCGATGGCCGTTGTAGCAATGGCCGTATCACGTCCTTCGACCACAGCGAGAGCACCGTAGTCCTTGATGTTGAATTCGGTCGAAGGAATCGACGTCAACTGGATAGCGTTGAGCACGGAGTCGCAGCGCTGCCAAATGATCTCTTCAGGTGTGAGCTTGGGTGAATTACAAGCAGTGAGTGCTGGCAAAAGAAGCCATAAAAGATGATGTTTTTGCATAATTTAATGTGTATTTACGGATAATAAACAATAATTTTTCCGCAAATATATAGTTTTTTTCGCAAAATCCCTCGATTTATCAAAAAAATTTGTATATTTGCACCGTATTTTAAACTGAAAGGGAATAATTTACTCCTAATTGTGAAAATATAAACCTTTAATAAGTTGCATAAAATGAAAAAGTTCCTTACCGTAGCCATTGCCATGCTCGTCATGAGCTTTGCTGCTCTCCAGGCCCAGATTCCCTCGTTCCAACTCAAGGACATCAACGGCAAGACCGTTGACACTGCCAAGCTTTCGAACGACGGCAAACCTATCATTATCTCGTTCTTCGCTACCTGGTGCCACCCCTGTCTGCGCGAGCTTTCGAATATCAGTGAAGTATATGAGGATTGGCAGGACGAAACTGGCGTGAAGCTTATCGCAGTAAGTATCGACCAGGCTCAGAATGTCAACAAGGTGAAGCCGCTTGTAGATTCCAAGGGTTTCGAATATGAGGTGCTTCTCGACGTCAATTCCGACCTTGCTCGTTCTTTGGGCGTTCAGAACATTCCCCACGTCTTCCTCTTCGACGGAACCGGCAAACTCGTCTATAACCACATCGGATACAAGGACGGCGATGAGAATACGCTCTACAAACATGTTAAGGAACTTGTAAAGTAAGTTTTCTCAATGCGTATTCTTAACACCCTTTTTCTTACATCCTTACTGCTGAGCTTCACTCCTTCCCTCTTTGCACAAGACGGAAAGATGAAACTCAGCGGTTCTGTGCAATCGGATTGGCTCGTCGCTGAGAATGACGAAGCCATCGGTGCCAACAAGGATGATTACCGGGGCACGTTACTCGGCAACACCTATATCAACCTCAACTTCGACTCGAAGTATGTGACTGCAGGTGTACGCTTCGAAACCATGGAGAAGCCCTTGCCGGGCTACGAGAACCTGGCCGACACAAAACCCTTCTACGGCACAGGCGTCCCCTATTTCCAGATTACTGCCTCAAACCACAAATGGATTGAAGCCACGGCTGGCACTTTCTACGAGCAATTCGGCTCAGGCTTCGTCTTTCGTGCCTACGAAGAGCGCACAATTGGCATCGACAACTCCATCCTTGGAGGACGCCTGGTGCTCACTCCATACAAGGGCATTCGCCTGAAGATGCTGGGTGGCGTGCAGCGCTATCACTTCTCCTGGAACAATGACAATCCTGTGCTTGGTGCCGATCTTGAATTGGAACTCAGCCAATGGAGCAAGGCATTGACCGAAAAGGGCCATGTCCTTACGTTTGGGGTAAGTGGCGTAACTCGATTTGACGACGAGAATGAAAAGCTGTTCTTCAATTCTGGACAAAGCTTTTATTATGACCCTGTTACAAATCTGCCTATTCCGTTTGTGACAGCTCAGACAAATACACTGAACCTTCCGAACAAGACTTCCGCCATCGACCTGCGACTGCAGTGGCAGCATAGTGGATATAACATCCTGGCCGAATATGCCGTGAAAGGTCATGACCCCAGTGCCGACAACAGCTATATTTATCGTCATGGCTCTGCTCTGATGCTTTCGGCTTCCTACAGCAAGCGTGGATTCAGCGCCATTCTACAGGCAAAGCGCAGCGAAGACATGGGTTTCCGTTCGGATAGAAATGCTTCTCCGACGGTTACGAGCCTTTATCTGAACCATCAGCCGGCCTTTGCCTACCAGCACACCTACACCCTTGCCACACAATATCCGTATGCAACACAAATGGATGGCGAATGGGCATTCCAGGGAGAGTTAAGCTATCGTTTCAAAAGAGGCACCGCATTGGGCGGAAAATACGGTACTTTGTTTCGACTCAATGCATCGCACATCCGTGGCCTTGACAAGAAACCCGTCGAAAGTTCCATCCTTGGAGTATCCGGCACGAAAGGCTATGATGCATCGTTCTTTGGCATGTCCGATCAGGTCTATTATCAGGATATCAACCTGACTATGGAGAAGAAATTGAACAAGAAATGGAAACTGACGGCCATGTACATCAATCAGCAGTACAACATGAGCGTGATTGAGGAAGGTGCAAAAGCAGACGACACAAATGAGATTGTCAAAACCAACATTTTTGTGGGTGATGCATCCTACGTTCGCAATCCCAATTTTGCCATTCGTATGGAAGGCCAGTACATGATTACCAAACAAGACGAGGGCGATTGGGCGTATGCTTTGGCTGAAATCTCTTTCCTCAAGGATTTCATGATCTCCATCTCCGACGAATACAACACTGGTATTCATGGAGGCAAGGATACGCATTACTTCAATTTCCTGGGTGTATGGAATTACAAGTCAAGCCGTCTGCAGTTGGGATATGGTCGCACGAGCGAGGGCTTGAATTGTACAGGCGGTGTCTGCCGAAAGGTTCCCGCTCAACGTGGCTTCACAGCTTCCTGGTATTACGTCTTCTAAATCAATGATGTTATGAAATCAGTTTGCAAAAACATACTCATCGGACTCTTTGGCTTCATATCTTTTACCGCATGCGACGACATCGACGAAGCCGACCGTATTATCATTGGTAAGGTAGAAGAGCATTTGGTACAGGCAGAAGAGAAAACTGTAGAGGCCGAAGGTCAATCCTTCACGTATGTTGACCAGCACCAGATTCTTATTGAAGATTTCACGGGATGGCGTTGTGTTAACTGCCCCAATATGGCGGCTTTTCTTGCCAGCAATATCGAAAGTATGTACCCCTCGGTAATTGTCAGCCTTCATCCTGCTTCGAATTCTCTTTCGAACACAGATAGAGTGGCCTCAAATTTTAGCTTGAGCTGCACGTTGGCCGACGAAATTGCCAATACGGTGGCTGGCTCGAATGTGGCTTCTTCCTTGTCTCTCCCGGCTGTAAGTATCGACCAGATGCTTTACGAAGGACAAGCACTTCACAGCGGTGATACCACGACCGTTTATAACACCCTTCGCTCGCTTGCTTACGATCAATATATTTCGTATTTCATTAGCGGGAAGGCTTACGCAAATCTCGCCACCAATGTGAAGAAGACGTCTGACAAAAGCTATCAGCTCAGCACGCTGGTTGTTCCTGGCACCTATTCTAATAAAAACGTTCTCCTGCAGCTCTGGCTTCTTGAGAGTGGCATTGTAGCTTACCAATCGACACAATCAGGTGTTGTAAGAGATTATGTGAATAACCATGTGCTACGCATGGCCATCAACGGAAATCAGGGCGAAGTGATTGCGTTGGGTGAAGATTATGTCGTCAAGAACCACACCCTTTCGTTCGAAGGCACCAGCTATATCGCTGACAACTGTAGCGTAGTAGCCATTGTAAGCGATCCCAATACCCATGAAGTAATCAACTGCATTGAAGTTGAACTTTAATGAATCTGTTCTATCCCAGTCATGACATAGCACTGGCGCATGGCGTCAAGCATTTCAATCCTCCTGCAGCAGCATTACGCCTGCAGGAGGATTTGGCATTTCTTTCTGACATCTGGAATCAGCCCTTTCTGAAAGGCGAAAAACAGATTCCGATACCCTGGGGATGGGATTGGGATACACGCGACTTTATCCACCGAAAGTATGGAGTGAAGATGTCCCAGTTACCTACCGACGAGGAACTGGCACAGATTCGACAGCTATCCTCTCGCAGGAGTTCAATCGTTTGTCTGGAAGAGCTTTACAAAAAATTGAGAACGGATTTGCCCGATGATCTCACGGAAAAATTGTTTTCGCTCTTGCGCGTAACAATGCCTCAATACCTCGATTCTGAGGACAAGCTTTGGAACTTCATTACTTCACACGATACCGCCGGAAAACCATTCGTCTTGAAAACGCCCTGGAGTTCTTCTGGCAGAGGTTTGCTCGTCAGCCATTCTTACACAAAGGCAGGCATGCAAGTGAGCAACTTGCGCACCGTCCTGATGCAGCAAGCAATGGGCACCATCCGCAAGATGGGAGGCATCATGGGCGAAGAATGGATCACCGACAAAGTTCAGGACTTTGCGATGTTATTCTATGCATCGACAGAACAAGTCAGGTTCATAGGATATTCCCTCTTCGACAACGACAATTCTTCGGTTGGCACCACCTATCGCCAGGGCTATCTATTAAGCAACGAGAAAATCGAAGAAAGACTTGGAATCCGAAAAGATGTTCTTTCAACTATCGCAAAATCCTACGAAGAGATATTGACGGAATTGCTGCTTCCCTTCTTCGGCAAACCCTGGCAGTTAGGATATCTCGGTATCGATATGATGACGTACCATCCCGAAAACGAATCCATGGTACTTGCTGGAAATGATTCCACATCCAAAAAGACAGTTGCTGCGCATCCCTGCATCGAACTGAATCTTCGATGCACCATGGGCATTGTGTGCCGTTTATGGTACGACCAGCACCAGACAGAAGGCGTGTTCCGCATATCACAGATGCTGTCCAATCGTCATTTCAAGGCCGAATTTTTGCCAACTGAATGAATGTTTTTGCCCTAAATTATCGAATTTTTAGCTATTTATTGCAGAAATTGAAGTCATTATTCGAAATTGTCCGAAATATTTCCTAAATTTGCCACGATTTAAATATACATTTAATTAAGAATTTTGCTATGCAATTTACAGCTCAAATGATAGCAGGTTTCCTGAAGGGTGAAGTCATTGGTAATCCCAATGCAACCGTCAGCGACCTTGCCAAAATCGAGGAAGGACGCGAGGGCTGCCTCTCGTTCCTTGCCAATCCGAAATATACTGAATATCTCTACTCGACCGCTTCGAGCATCGTGCTGCTCGACAATAGCATTGAGCTTGACCCGACCAAGGAGGTGAAGACCACCCTTATCAAGGTCGAAAATGCACGTGCTGCCATGGGTATGCTGCTCAACATGGTACAGGAAGCCCTGAACCCGAGGAAGAAGGGCATCGAACAGCCTTCGTTCATCGCAGAAGGTGTCGATGTTCCAACAGATGCCTACGTTGGAGCATTTGCCTACCTGGCAAAAGGGGTGACAGTTGGCCAAGGTACACAGATCTATCCGCAGGTTTATCTGGGCGACAATGTGAAGGTCGGCAAGAACTGCATTCTCTATGCCGGGGTGAAGGTTTATCACGATTGTGTGATTGGTGATAACTGCATTCTCCATGCAGGTTGTGTAATCGGCGCCGATGGCTTTGGCTTCGCTCCTGTGAACGGCGAATACGAGAAGATTTCGCAGATTGGAAATGTCATCCTCGAAGGCGACAACGAAGTGGGTGCCAATACGACCATCGACCGTGCCACCATGGGACACACCATCATCGGTCGCGGCACCAAGCTCGACAATCTTGTGCAGATTGGTCACAACGTCGTTACCAAGGAGAACAACATCTTCTGCTCGCAGGTCGGCGTGGCCGGTACAACCAAGATTGGCGCATGGAACACCTTCGCCGGACAGGTCGGTGTGGCCGGACAATGTGAAATCGGCAACCAGAACACCTTTGGTGCTCAATCGGGCATCCCCGGCAATATCGGCGACAAGCAGGTACTGATGGGTTATCCCGTTATTCCTGCCCGCGACTGGGCACGTCAGGCTGTCTATATGAAGCGCCTGCCTGAAATGCAGCGTGACATCCAGCAGATCAAGAAAGAACTTTCGAACAAAGAACAATCCAACTAATATTCCAACATGCAAAAACAACAGACACTCGCAGCTCCTTTCACCCTTGAGGGTAAAGGTCTGCATACTGGCCTGAATATCACGGCCACCTTCTGCCCTGCAGAACCTAATACCGGATACAGATTCCAGCGCACCGACTTGGAAGGACAACCCATCGTCGATGCGGTGGCCGACAATGTAGCTGCCACGAATCGTGGTACCGTCATCAAGAAGGATGACATCGTCATTTCAACCATCGAACACGCGATGGCTGCCCTTTATTGCCTGGGCATCGACAACTGCCTTATCCAACTCAATGCCCCCGAGATTCCCATTCTCGATGGTTCTGCCCTTCCTTGGGTAAAAGCCATTCAGCAGGCCGGCGTGGTGGAACAGAACGAGAAGCGCGACATCTTCCGCATCATGAAGAAATATGAAATCACAGACGATGCCAGCGGAGTGAAGCTCGAGATCTTCCCGGATGACCATTTCTCGGTTACCACCTTTGTCGATTATCCCAGCCCTGTGCTCAACAACCAGTACGCTGTGATGAACGATATCAAGGACTTTGCCGAGCAGGTGGCCGCCGCTCGTACGTTTGTGTTTGTTCGTGAGATTCAGCCGCTGCTTGCAGCCAATCTCATCAAGGGTGGTGACCTCGACAACGCGGTTGTCATCTACGACAAGAAAGTCAGCCAGGAAGAACTCAACAGCCTGGCAGCCACCATCGGCAGCAAGGCTCCTTCGGCTGAAAACTTAGGATATGTCCAGAAGCGACCGCTGCAGTGGGACAATGAACCTGCCCGTCACAAGCTGCTCGATATCATCGGCGATCTTGCCCTTATCGGTAAATATATCCAAGGTCGTGTCATCGCCACCCGTCCCGGCCACGGCATGAACAACAAGCTTGCCCGTCTCGTTCGCAAGGAAATGAAGCGCACCGAGGTACAGGCACCCGTCTATGATCCGAACAAGGAACCCGTCATGGACAACGTTGGCATCAAGAATATCATGCCGCACCGCTACCCCATGCAGCTTGTCGATAAGATTGTCGAGCTCGAGGAGAACGACTTTGTGGTCGGCATCAAGAATGTAACGGCCAACGAGCCCTTCTTCGTCGGACATTTCCCCGAAGAACCCGTAATGCCGGGTGTCCTTCAGGTCGAAGCGATGGCACAATGTTCAGGCATTCTCGTGCTCAGCTGCGTGAAAGAACCCGAACGCTATTCCACCTACTTCATGAAGATTGACAATGTGAAGTTCCGCCAGAAAGTAGTTCCAGGCGATACGCTGATTTTCCGTGTCTCTTTCATGACACCCCTGCGCCGAGGCATTGCCCAAATGAAAGGCTATGCATTCGTCGGCGACAAGATTGTTTCAGAGTGTGAATTTATGGCACAAATCATCAAGAACAAATAATTAGTATGAATATCATTTCCCCTCTCGCCTATATTGAAGAAGGCGCACAGATCGGCGAAAACGTCAAGATCGGCCCCTTCTGCTGTATCTATTCCGACACCGTGATTGGTGATGGCACCATCCTCGAGAACAGTGTCACCGTATTCCCCGGTGCTCGTATCGGAAAGAATGTTCACATTTTCCCCGGTGCTTGTATTGCCACCGTACCTCAGGATCTCAAGTTCAAGGGCGAATATACTACCGTAGAGATTGGCGACGGCACCCAGTTGCACGAATGTGTTACCGTGCATCGCGGTACTGCCTCCAAGCTTGTCACCAAGATTGGCAAGAACTGTATGATCATGGCCTATTGCCACGTAGCTCACGACTGCAATGTCGGCGACAATGTCATCATGAGCAATTCTGTTCAGATGGCCGGTGAGGTGGTTGTTGATCCGTTTGCTGTTGTAGGCGGCGGTTCCTTGATCCATCAGTTCACCCACATCGGTTCCTACTGCATGATTCAGGGTGGTTCGGGCCTTGTCAAGGATATTCCTCCTTATGCTATGGTTGGACGTGCCCCTGCCAAATGGATGGGCATCAACACGGTCGGCCTTCGTCGCCATGGCTTTACCACCGCACAGATCATCAACATCCAGGATATCTATCGCCTCGTCTATGCCAGTGGCTACAACACAACTCATGCTTGCGAGCACATCGAGGCCGAGATTCCTCAAAGCCCCGAGCGTGACTATATCCTGAACTTCATTCGCAACTCCGACCGCGGCATCATTGCCGGCAATCTCTAAGAATACCACACTTAATTAAAACATTATGATATACCATTTCGTAGTTTTGAGCGACGAAGTCGATGATTTCCGTCGCGAAATAGACATCGATGCAGAATCAACATTCCAGGAGTTGAATGACATCCTGATCAAGACCTGTGCCTACAAGAAGGATCTGATGACTTCCTTCTTCGTATGCGATGAAAACTGGGAGAAAATGAAGGAGATTACCGCTGTTGACATGAAAGATGACAGCGGTAAGGAGGCAGCTCCCCTCATGGATCGAACCCATCTGATTGACATCATCAATGAAGTGATAGCCCAAAACAAGCCCAAGCTGCTCTTTGAGTTCGACATCATGTGCGAACGCTATCTCTACATGCAGCTCAAGGACGTACGCGATCACGAACATCTGCTGAAACCTGTCATTACACTTGAAAAAGGCAAGGCTCCCAAACAGGAAGGTGACATCGACGCCATGTTCAAGGATCTGGACACCAGCGATATGTATGGTGAAGACTCCTTCAATGACGACGAGCTCGACCTGGATGGCTACCAGGACCTCGATGACATCGAAAGCGGAGGATATTGACCGACATGAAGGAATTCATATTAAGCAACAACAAAAGCGAAAACTGCATTCTCGTCGGATTGATTACCGGCAGGCAGAATGAGCAGAAAACCCAGGAGTATCTTGACGAGCTCGCATTTCTCGCCGAAACGGCAGGAGCGGTGCCCGTCAAGCGCTTTGTACAACGTCTCGATACGCCCAACAATGCCACGTACGTAGGTCCAGGCAAACTGCAGGAGATCAAGGAGTACATTGGAAAGAAGGAAGAGGAATATGCACAGATGCTTCAGGACTTCAAGGAGGAGTATGGAGCAAATACACAGTTCCAATATACCTCCAATACGAGCCAGGTGGAACTCAAGACACCCAGCGGTGGCAAGATGGTTGTTGAGCTGCCGCCCGATCCGCGCATCGGTATGGTGGTCTTCGACGATGACCTGGGGCCGAAACAGCTGCAGATTCTCGAAAAGGAACTTTGTGTAAAGATTCTGGATCGCACCAGCCTTATCCTCGACATCTTTGCAAGTCGTGCCCAGACAGCCGCAGCCAAGACACAGGTCGAATTGGCGCAATACCAGTATCTCCTCCCCCGTCTTACCGGTCTCTGGACGCACCTTGAACGCCAGAAGGGTGGCATCGGTATGCGCGGTCCTGGTGAGACGCAGATCGAAACTGACCGCCGTATCGTCCTCAATCGCATCAACCTCTGCAAACAGTGGCTGGAACAGATTGACAAGCAGAAGGCTACCCAGCGGAAGAATCGTGGCAAGCTCGTTCGTGTAGCTTTAGTCGGTTATACGAACGTTGGCAAATCTACTCTGCTCAATCTCCTTGCCAAATCGGACGTATTTGCCGAGAACAAGCTCTTTGCAACCCTCGACACCACCGTCCGCAAGGTTACTATCGACAACCTGCCGTTCCTGATGTCCGACACCGTCGGCTTTATCCGCAAGCTTCCCACCCATCTTGTCGAATCGTTCAAATCCACGTTGGACGAAGTGCGCGAAGCAGATATCCTCGTTCATGTGGTGGATATTTCTCATCCACAGTTTGAAGACCAGATCAAGGTGGTCGAAGAGACGCTGAACGATATCTGTCGAGACTTGACTCTGGAAGACAGCCACAAGAACGATCGTTTCGGCTACAATCGCAAGGACAAGAAACAATGGGAACGCAGCCTGATGGAGATGGGGCATCAGAAGCCCATGCTCCTTATTTTTAATAAGGTGGACAACTATACCTTCGTGCCCAAGGATGCCGATGACCTGACACCAATGACAAAGGACAACATTTCGCTGGATATGCTGAAGGAAACCTGGATGGGCCGTATGGGCGAAGGAAACTGCCTCTTCATTTCCGCAAAGGATGGCACGGGCATCGAAGAACTCAAGAAGCGTCTCTATGAAATGGTGAAGGAAATCCACACCAAGCGTTTCCCCTACAACGACTTTTTATTCCAACATTATGAAGATAGCACTGATACAGAAGAGCAGGACCTCTGACATCGAGCACAATCGACTGACTCTTGGCGAATCGGTCCGTATGGCAGCCGTCAAGGGAGCTCAGCTCATCGTGTTCCAGGAGTTGCACAACAGCCTGTATTTCTGTCAGACTGAATCGACTGATAACTTCGATCTGGCAGAAACCATACCAGGCCCTTCGACCGAATATTTCAGCAAATTGGCCCGTGAGTTTGGTGTTGTACTGGTGCTTAGCCTCTTCGAAAAGCGTGCTGCAGGACTTTACCACAATACGGCCGTTGTCATCGAAAAGGATGGCTCCATCGCCGGAAAATACCGTAAGATGCACATCCCGGACGATCCTGCCTATTACGAGAAGTTCTATTTCACTCCTGGCGATCTGGGCTTTCACCCCATTCTGACTTCTGTCGGCAAGTTGGGCGTGCAGGTTTGCTGGGACCAATGGTATCCCGAAGGAGCACGTCTGATGGCGCTGCAAGGTGCCGAACTGCTCATCTATCCAACGGCTATCGGTTGGGAATCGACCGACACCGACGACGAGAAGCAGCGCCAGCTCGATGCCTGGCAGACTGTCCAGCGCGGACATGCCGTTGCCAATGGCATACCCGTAGTGGCGGTCAATCGTTGTGGGCACGAAGTTGATCCCAGCGGTCAGACCAATGGCATCGATTTCTGGGGACACTCCTTCGTAGCAGGGCCTCAGGGTGAAATCCTTGCCGAAGCCGGAACCAATCCGACGATGCTACTCGTTGATGTCGATATGAAACGAAGTGAAAACGTTCGCCGTTGGTGGCCTTTCCTTCGCGATCGAAGAATTGACGAATTTGGCGATCTGACACGTCGCTTCATTGATTGATTTACGCCCATCAATGACCTTTCCTAAACTCATCATATTCATTCTCCTTCTTTTCTGGACCATTCCTGTAGATGTGATGGCCCAGGATCTTTCGCGCATGCCTACTACGGACAGTCGAAATCGTGCAGGCAGAGGGAATGATGAAGGGGGAAGCACTGAAGAGGAAGACCCTTGTGTACAGAAGAGCGATGAGCGCTTTTGCTGGACGCAAGATCCGATAACGGGCATTCATTATGCGCAGGTACCCGACACTTCCCACCTCGATTTGGGCAATCGTCAAACCATGCAGGGAAAATCCCTGGGACTGGTTCACACCGGCAATCTGTTTTCCCCGCATTATGTCATGGACCTTTTTGACCGCCGACGTGACAATGACTTCCTCTTTGTCAATGCCTATTCCCTGTTCGCTGAACGGCCTGAGGACATTCTCTTCTTCAACACGAAGCTCCCCTATACGACAGCCGGATATCTGACCTCAGGTTCCAGCACACGCAGCAACGACCGTCTGCTTCTCAACTTTGCTGGAAACATCGACAAACGGATTGGCTTGGGTACCTTCCTCGATTACGTCTATGCACGTGGCGAATACATTTCCCAATCGACGAAACCCCTCAATTGGTCAAGCTACGTCTATTTCAATGACGACCAGTACAAGGCTTCCTTGACCTATACCCTGATGAATCTTGCCAATCAGGAGAATGGCGGCATTCAGGAACGTGACTATGTACTCTATCCCGACCAGCAGACTTCGACCACGTTTACCACGCCTTACACGATGCCGACCAACCTCACTGACACCTGGAACGACAATGACGGATGGAATCTGCACTTCAACCACAGTTATGACCTGGGCAAGTGGGACGAATACACCAATCCCGAAGATTCAACCGATGTCACCGAGCAATTCACCTCGATAGCGTCCATCTTCCATAGCGTCGATTTCGAGCATTTCAAGCATGTGTTCCGAATGAAGAAAGGTGCGGATGCGACCGATGCACAAGACTTCTATGCCAATCATTTCATCGACAATTCCATCACCCAGGACAGTACTTCCTATCTGAACTTCTCGACCTATGCGGGTATCCGTATCAACGAAGGCTTCAGCAAGTGGTCGCAGTTCGGCTTGTCTGCCTTCATCGGCTATCAACACCAATCCTACACAATGATGCAGGATACGCTCGACTACAGCTTTATCGACCGCAGTCATTCGTCGAACAGCCTGTTTGTAGGAGGCCAAATCAGTCGCCATCAATCCAATCGCCTGACATTTGATGTAACTGCCAAGCTCGGTATATCAGGCGATAAGGCTGGCGATGTCGATATAACGGGACAATTGAAGACCGTATTACCTGTCGGCAAGGACAGCATCACCGTGCAGGGTGCCGGATATTTCCGCAATCAGAAGGTATCCTACCTGATGAACCACTATTTCTCGAACCATTTCAAATGGTCAGAGGATTTCGACCCCGAACAACGAGTGAATCTGCAGGCAAACCTGCGTTATTCGCTGACTGGCACCGAAGCCAAGGTTGGTATGGAACACATCAGCAACTATCATTACTTCTCGTCCGATGATTTCCTGCCGCACGAATTTAACGATATGATTGAAATATTCAGTGTGGAAGCCTCTCAGAAGCTACATTGGAAGGCCATTCATTTCAACAATCGTGTGCTCTTCCAGAAATCAACGAAAGAAGAGGTTCTCGCATTGCCAAAAATCGTATGGGAATCGGACTTGAATCTTCAATTTGTCATTGCACATGCTCTGACGACACAGATGGGTGTTACAGGGTATTACACGACAAAATATTACGCGCCTACATACCAGCCAGCTACCCAGCAGTTTGCTGTACAGCGCGAATATGAATGCGGAGGGTTCCCCATATTCAATGCCTATATCAACTGCAATCTCAAGAAGATCAAGTTCTACATCATGTATTCGGGATTTGGAACCAAGATGTTCTCAAACGATACCTTCATCATGCCATTCTATCCGCTGCAATCGACGAGATTGGAGTATGGTGTAATCTTCGACCTACAGAACTAAGTGAATTATACGAAGCATCTGGCCGAGCAGGAACGCTTGCTGGCCTTGGAATACGAATACGAGAAACAGGAATATCAGCAGCTGTGCCAGCAGGTCGGTATCCAACGGCGCATCAGACAAGGCAAGTGCTGGTATCCCGTGATGCTGACACGGACATTCTATAATGCATTGGATCAGTTCTGTGTGGAACTTACCTGTCCCGACGACATTCTTACGCGCGAAGTCAAGAACCAGGAAACAGGAGAATTGGCCAATAAGGACATCGAATTTGAATTTGAGCCAGGTCGTCCTGTCGCTTTTTTTCGTGTTGCTTCGAAAGATGATAAGGAGAAAACCATCTTTTTCCCCTACAGTTGCCAGATATCTCGTTACGATGGACAGCGTCTTCATGTAACCCTCCCGAATGTTCAGTCTGCCCAAATCCTCCGCGATTATGCATTGGAAGGTCTTCTGGGTGTACAATTGTCATTCGATGCCACGACCTATCGGGTCATGCGCGAGGCCATTCACGAAATGCAGAACACCGACGACAAGAAGTTGTTGCATCTGCGTTCCGTTTTGATTGGAAACGAACAACCCGGATTCCGTGTCGAACAACCTGTCAGCTTCCCCTGGTTGAACGATTCACAGCAGAAGGCTGTTCAAAAGGTATTGTGTGCTCGAGAAGTTGCCATCGTACATGGTCCTCCAGGAACCGGCAAGACAACCACTTTGGTCGAAGCCATTGGCGAGACGTTGCGACGCGAAGCACAGGTGATGGTGTGTGCACAAAGCAATGCGGCTGTGGATTGGATTAGCGAACAGCTTCTGGCACGAGGCATCAGCGTCCTTCGTGTCGGTAATCCCATGCGCGTGTCTGATAACCTGCTGGCAGCCACCTACGAACGCCGATATGAGGCACATCCCGACTATACCGAACTATGGGCCATTCGCAAAGCAATCCGCGATGCCGTAGCACGTCTGTCAGGCAATCGTCTTTCGGGCAGCGAACGCTCCTCATTAGGCAATCACCTATCCAAACTTCGCAATCGTGCAGTCGAACTGGAAATCCGTATCGACGAAGAACTGTTTGCAACCAGTCGCGTCATTGCCTGTACCTTGATAGGCACAGCATCTCGCGTTCTCGAACGCAAGCATTATCCAACCTTGTTCATTGACGAGGCTGCTCAAACCTTCGAAGGAGCCTGCTGGGCAGCTATCCGTCATGCCGACCGAGTGATATTTGCCGGCGACCACAAACAGCTTCCCCCTACTATCAAATGCAAAGAAGCCGAGAAATCCGGCTTGTCGCGAACCCTGATGGAAGTTGTTGCACAAAGCAAGCCCTCCTGTGTTGAACTGCTGACCATGCAGTATCGCATGCATCGTGACATCATGCAGTTCTCTTCCGATTGGTTCTACCATGGTCGGCTTGTAGCAGCTCCCGAATGTGCCGACCGCACCATTGTTCCCATCGACCCACCTCTTATCTGGATTGATACAGCCAATCTTGGATATGAAGAGGAACAGCATGCACTCAGCCAATCGCGCCTGAATACCAACGAAGGCATACTGCTTGTCGAAACCCTGAAACTGTATATCAATCAGATTGGAAAAGAACGACTACTGGCCGAACGCGTGGATTTCGGTATTATCTCGCCCTATAAAAGCCAGGTACAGCTGCTCCGTCGCCTTATCAGGCAGGAAAAGGAATTGAAACAATTCTTTCCCTACATCTCGGTCAATACCGTAGATGGATTCCAGGGCCAGGAACGTGATGTTATCTTGATTTCGATGGTAAGAGGAAATGACGAAGGTCGCATCGGATTCCTTAACGACCTGCGCCGCATGAATGTAGCCATTACACGTGCTCGTATGAAACTCATCATCCTGGGCGATACCTCGACACTCTCCAAGACGCGTTTTTATCGGAAACTTATCGAACATGTCACCAATAACGGACGCATGCTGTTAATTCCTGCTGATAATAAGGACAATTAGACCAAAATAGCGACTTTTTGTAAGGAATAATGCAGAAAATGATGGTATTTGAACAATTTTATTTGTAAAAATTTGCATTTCTCTGTTATTATTCCTATTTTTGCACCGTATATTTCAATTATTCGAAAACATAACTTCGATGTTATAATATAGAAGTAAGTTTAACCCTTAAAAAATCTTGTATTATGAGTAGAGTTAATTCAGTTCTCGCATTATTGGGTGGCGCAGCAATGGGCGCTATCATCGCATTACTTCTTGCTCCTGCCAAGGGAGAAGAGACCCGTGAAAAGATTGCCGAAGTGCTTCGTGAAAAAGGCATCAAGCTGAACAAAGAAGATTTCAACAAACTCATCGACTCCATCGAAGCTCGCTTCCGTAAAAAAGATCCGGAGGATGCAGCAGTTGAAGAAACAGACGAATGACAGATTCAACCACCAAGAAAGTCAATGCAGCAGCACAACTCCTCGATCAAGTGAAGAGTTATGTGTTGCTTGAGAAGAAGTATCTTACCATCGATGCTTCTGAAAAAGTTACAAAGCTGATTTCCTGGCTTCTGCTGACACTGATTCTTATCGGTGTAGGACTTCTTGTGTTCATGCTGCTGCTGATGTCGCTCATCCATCTGATGGCATCGCTCTTCGGCAGTATTACCTTAGCATACGCGATAGCCACCCTCATCGGCCTGGCAGTACTGGCTTTTGTTTGGTTCCGTAAAGAGGTCCTGATTGTCCAGCCGGTAACCCGTGCCATCGAAGGATTCCTGAAGCCTGAACCCGACCCGGACGCTGACCCTGAAGAAATATCCGCCTTGGCACAACTTCCTGACGACAAGAATGAACTTCGTCATTCCATCCAGCTCATGGAAAAGGATATGAAGAATAGCTACGACAAACTCATTGCCAGGGAGCCTAAGAAGGACCAGACGATAGGCGAAAAGCTGGGACTTTATGTCGATCGCGGCATGTTGCTTTATCGCAGCGTCATGTTCTCATTAGGGTTTATCAATATGTTACGCGGTAAAAATGCAGCAAAAACCAAGAAGGCAAAACCCAAAAAATAAATTTTATCTAACAAATTAATTGTTTATTATTAATTGTTAATTGATAAAAGATCAACCTATGGTAAAGCATATTATCCTCTGGAAACTCAAGGACGAGTTGACGGAAGCCGAGAAATTAGCCGTAAAGAAAGCGGCAAAGGAAGGACTTGAAGCCCTGGTCGGCAAAGTACCGGGTCTGTTAGAGTGCAAACTGATCATCGATGGACGTCTCGATTCGAGCAATGCCGACATGATGCTCGACAGCACCCTCGAATCGCCTGAAGCTTTGAAAGGCTATGCCGTTCATCCCGACCATGTCGAGGTTGCCAACACCAAGATCAAGCCATTCACCTGCGTGCGCACATGTCTTGATTACGAATGCTAATCAAATCCCCTACGATAAAAATCCCTTGATGATCCAGTCACCAAGGGATTTTTGTTATACGTTAAGGAATGCGTATTTCAAGATAAATAATACCGTGAGGATACACATGCCGATGTTCAAGTCACGCCATCTGCCGGCACACAGACGAATAAGCACATACGAAATCAAGCCAAGCAGGATGCCATCCGAGATGCTATAGGTCATGGGCATAAGGAGGATGCAGATGAAACTGGGAATAGCATCGATGTATTGTTCGATATGTAGCTTCTTGACATCGAGCATCATCGACACACCGACCAGTATCAAGGCAGGAGAGGTTGCTTCGGGTGGAATTGCCATGAAGAAAGGTGCAAAGAACAAGGCCAAAAGGAAACAGATGGATGCCGTGAAGGATGTCAATCCACTTCGACCGCCGACGTTGACACCCGAAGAACTTTCGACAAATGTTGTTACCGTCGATGTACCTAACATGGCACCAACTGTTGTACCAATAGCATCAGCCATAAATGCCTGTTTCAACCTCGGGATTTTCCCATTCTCGTCCACCATGCCTGCACGATTGCTCACACCGATGAGGGTGCCGATTGTATCAAAGATATCGATGAAAAGAAATGTGAGCACACAGATGGCCATGTCGATGCTGAGGACATTCTTCCATTCAAACTTTAAAAAGATCGGAGAAAGACTGGGAGGCGTGTCGAAAATGGCCGAAAAACGCGTGACACCAATAGGAATTCCTATTAGAGTGGTTGCCAGAATGCCGATAAGTAGGGCCCCAGTCACTTTCCGAACCAGAAGAATCGATGATAAAAGAATGCCGAAGCAAGCGAGAAGCACGGCAGGATCATGCAAATCGCCCAAACTGACAAGTGTCGCATCGTTCGGCGTGACGATGCCTGCACTTTTCAAGCCAATGAATGCAATGAAAAATCCGATACCAGGCGTAATGGCTCTTCGAAGTACCAGAGGCATGGAATCGACAATCTTCTGTCGAAGGCCTGATATCGTGAGCAAAATAAAGATGATTCCTTCGATGAAAACCGCTGTCAAGGCAAATTGCCAGCTATAGTACATCGTCAACACAATCGTGTAGGCAAAAAAGGCATTCAATCCCATACCTGGAGCCAGGACAAAGGGCAATTTGGCGTAGATGGCCATCACCAGGGTAGCAATGACAGCCGAAATGACTGTCGCCGTAAACACAGCTCCCTGGTCCATCCCGGCATCATGAAGGATGACAGGATTTACCGCCAGGATATAAGCCATGGTAAGGAAAGTGGTGATACCTCCCATCACCTCCTTCTTAACGGTCATCGTTGCAGGATCGAAACCAAAAATCTTCTTTAGCATAGTATCAATTCAAAGTTTTATTGTGTCGCAAAGATAAGGAATATTTCAATAGGTTGGTCATTTGAGATGTTAAAGTCACAAAAAAATTGTTGCATTTAAGAAGTCTTTAACACTTTGACACGAACAATTCACATTTTTCGTTAACGAAATGAACATTGAAACGAATTGTTCTATACCTTTGCGTCATGAAAATGAACATCGTTTTCCTGCCCATACGTTCGATTACCGTCGTAGCTGTCTTTCTCGCTTCGTGCCTTTCGCTAATGGCACAAGGCGAGGATGGGAGCGACAGCATACATATTTCCACAGACTTTCTGAAAGAACTTGACAACGCATTCGGCTTTCAGAACGAAAAACCCCGAATTGCTACTATCAATACGATTGAACCCGTTAAACTCGACACCGAACTGCTTCATCTGTGGGTAAAGGACCCAAATGCAAGGGGCATAGCAACGTTATCGAAATATCCATATATCGTAAATATCCCTGGATTGACTGATGGCGGATTTGCGAAGGGCATTGTAGCTTGGCGATCGAAAAGTAATCCCGATCTGATGATTCTGAACACAGGAAACGGATTTGTAGCTTCTGGGTTGGACGTCAACGCATTTCTCTCACAATATTTGACCAAGGAAGGACGCACGCTGCGCAAATCAAGAGATTTATCAGAATCTTGCAAGGAGATCATGGACAAGTTCTTCCCCATCAGCGGAAGTGCCCTCTTCTCCAAAGACGATTCACTGGCGTTGGTGAATAAACACGCCAAATAAAGCTATCACCAAATCAGAACGACTAATCAACTATTTCGCGGCATGTCTTTTTTATACGAAAGAAATGTCGCGATATCATACTATCAGCAAGGTTTTAATCATACGAAATGATATAAATCTAAATTTTTAGACAAAATATTGCAATCTAAAGATATCAAATCTTTGATTAATTTGAAATATATATAAACCATCGAAAACTATTTAATAAAAGGAAAGACATTATTTTAAAAATAATGAGTAATTTTGCATCGTGAAAATTATGGTTTCTTTCTTATTACACTAACATTATTAATTATCTTCTTGAGTTGAGTCAGCAATTTTCTACCAGCTTCATATTGGTTATTAATAATATCGTGATATAGACAGAATCATTCTTACACGCAATAGTAATGTTTAATTAATATATTATTTATGAAAAAGCTTTCGTTATTTATCGGTTTGTCATTCCTGTTGTGCGCTTGCGAAGAGCACGATTTAGGAGTGAGTAAAGAAACGCTCTATCAAAAGACTTTCGAGGATCAGTATGGCCCAATTGCACCTGGCCATCAGTGGGGATTTGACAGAGCTGAAGCTATCTTGAACGCTCAGTATGAAATCACACGTGCAATTATCAAAGCCGATATGGTAGTTCTTCCTCCCAATTTGCATCCTTACGAAGTCTACGGAGCAGCTGCAGACATCACAGACAGGGAACACGCAGAGGTATTTGCCTGGTTTTCGAATCATAAGGTTTATTGGACTAATCCTTTGACATATTATAATGGATATCCTACCAATCAGACTGATGATAATATTGCTCATGTTATTAATACAAGCTATCCTGGTTATGGCTCTCTTACCACTGCTTCGTATAACAATCCATTGGGTGATTACGAACTTAATGCTTTTCTTGATTTCCATCATGCTTGGGTACAGCATGTGGCAAGCAACGAAAACGTGCAGGAAGTATCGATGTGTCCCAGTGGAGCAGATGACGAAATTAACTACATTACCCGCGATGGCCAGAATGTCACTTATATAAAAGATACCATCAAACACGATGCAGTCACTGCAAACATGATGGATTATTTGCGTTGTTGGGGTTATAAAGATGCAGATGCTGTTGATGATGATCCAGTTGAAACAAATGGCGGCTGGCAGGCTCACCTTAACGATGACAATGCCGGTCATGGTTGGGGATATGGTCGTCAAGAAGGATATTCTAATGGATTACTTGTTACTTACGCTGATATTGATCGCTGGACATATGGTAATTCCTATGGGTCATCTTTGCCCCACGACAAATACTTTATTGTATATCTAAAGGGAGATGGCTACGAAGGATGGTATCTTGGATTTGATTTTGAATCATGGGGTGATAATACAGAGGAACGTATTAAGTGCGATGGAATCTGCAACGACTGGATTATCAAGATTACTAATGTTGGTAACACCATTCTTTCTAACACGGTACGTATTATGTGCGAAGACCTTGGCGGTACTTTCGACATGGACTTCAACGACATTGTATATGATGTTACATATACAGCACAACATCTCTGCACTATCACTGTTCAGGCTGCGGGCGGCACTTTACCATTGCAAATGAGATATGGAAACCAGTTACTTGAAAAGAATGGACAATCAGAAATTCATGCTCTCTTTGGCGCCAATGTGAAACAACCTGTCAATGTTGCTGCATCAAATGGCGTAACAAAACCGGCTTTTTCATGGGTACTAGCATTCAATGGGGTTCAAAGTGATGCTCAGTATGATTACAGGATTCATGAAGATTTGGTTGATTTTTCTCAGATCAACGTATATAAAAACGAAGAAGAAGCCGAATGGATTCCCATCGGATATAAGAATGGAACAGCACCTTATAAATTTGCAGTTCCACAAGGAACGAGATGGCTGAAAGAATTCCAGAATGTAATTTGGGGTTATCCGTCTTTTGACGAATGGGTAGCTAATCCAACTATTGAATTCTGGAATACAACAATACCAGGAGTTACTATAAATACATCTTATTTATACTAAAACTGGTATTAATATCATTATAATAATGTGCTCCGCATGAATTGTTTTGGTTCATGCGGAGTTTAGTATGTCTTCATTATCCCGAGTTAAAGTATCTTGAATATAGATTCCACTATTTGTCCCCTTTTTATGTCATCTTACGTATAATCATCATTATTTGAGCCAAGATGATGTAATTTTTCAATGTTGCAGTTTTACTTGTGCATAAATAGTGCAATCTCAATTCGCAATGACATTGTCTGTGCACAAATAATGACATCTTATTCAAAGATAGCACTAACTGTGCGCATGTATTGCTCTTGCAGGATGAGGCGGCATCATCTTGGCGCAGTGGATGCTGGAGATTATCAAGAATGCACTAATTGGGCGCAGGTGTTATCATCTTTTTGCAAGATAACATCAAATGGGCTCGAAAATGTTATATCATTATTATATCAGCTATCATGAGTTTTTTGTGAGTTTTTAGTGAATAAAAAAGATATCTATCTAACTAAATGACTGGCAGTTAAATATTCAAATATGAGTTTTTTGGCATTTTTCCTTCAAAACTTTTTAAAAAAGAAAAACCAATATAAAAAGTTTTAGACAAAAATACCCAAAAACTCACAAACGCAAGTTTAATTTATTATTTTCCAATAGATTAATAAAGAATTTCCGAAATAAAAAGTTCACAAAAAACTCCCCAAAAACTCATTCTACTCAGAAGTGTATTCTGTTTTCAAATCGATAAACCGACTTTTATTTCTGTTCTTGCATTCTGTAGATTTGTTGCATGCTTTCTACCTTTGAACAAGTATCTTTAGGGCCGAAAGACAGATATTTAGAATTACAGCAAGAAAATGTTACTACCTATCAATATAAACGCATGAGGCTAAATAGTCTCATGCGTTAAATGATGATATATTGACAAATCACTCAACCTCCTCGTAGGTCACCTCTTCGATATCGTCGTATAAGGAGCCAGTAGTGATAAGCATGCTCTTCCATTGCGAGTATTTCGACAATTCTCCCCCAATCTTGGCCACCGCCCAGGTGATGATGGCAATATCATCGGCAAAACCAAAGGGAATGAAGTCAGGAATAAAATCCAATGGAGATACCACATAGATTATACCCGCCAAGGCCAGGACTATATCCTTCTTCGAATAGTCGTGATAACGACCTCGAACGACATCGCGGACAAAGTCCGACAGCAACATCAGATCCTTGCGTACCTTCTTGAGTCCTCCGTTTTTCATGTAGCTGCGAAGCGTTGAAATCAAAAGAAGTACCTTCTTGCGATTCGAAAGGATACTGTTCGACTTGGCGAACCACTTACCACCGAGAAATCTGTTAACAAAGAAGCTCATCGACTACAAACATTTTACATTAAACAATCGACACGATAACTCTAATCTGAGGGACAGATTTGCCCATAATTCGTCACTAAGACCTATTTCATGAGCCAATCGTTTAAATTTGTGTCCGAAAATTTTTATTATTTCGAAAGATTCTGTATCTTTGCACCCTCAAAACATATTTTCTAACACAGATTACACGATGAAAAAGACACCCAGGCTTCTCTTCCATTCATCAGCCAAGCGAGTTTTTTCCTTATTGCTATTTGTTTCCTTTTCCATTCTCGTCAATGCTCAAGAGACCATCGACCTTAGTGGTACGTGGCAATTTGCTATCGACCGTTCAGCAAAAGGGATTCAACCGAAACAATACCGCGAGACCATCGAACTGCCGGGTTCGATGCTGACCAATGGCAAAGGAGACGACGTAACACTGGAGACGCAATGGGTATCGAGCCTTTACGACTCTTCCTATTTCTTCAATCCCAGGATGGCCCCCTATCGCCAACCGGGACAGATGAAGTTCCCCTTCTTCCTCACGCCCGACAAGCATTATGTGGGCAACGCCTGGTATCGCCGCTCCATCTTTGTGCCGGCCGAATGGAAGGGCAAGGACGTGACTCTTTTTCTTGAGCGACCGCATATCGAGACCTTCGTCTATGTCAATGGCAAATCTATAGGCCATGAAATGTCACTCTCGGTTCCTCATCAGTTCGACGTCACCGACTACCTCAAGTTCGGCAAACAGAACACGATTGAGATACGCATCTACAACGGCATCGAAAATGTATGTGTTGGCCAGGACTCCCATAGTGTGACCGACCAGACACAAGGCGACTGGAACGGCATCGTCGGGACGATGGAATTACGCACCTCTCCCCGACTCTGGCGCATTCGCGTGGAGCCAGACATCGCGATGAGTTCAGCCAAGGTTTCCATCAACGATACCGTGTATTGTGTCGTTGTGGATGGGAAAAATGCCTACGAATGTCGTAGCAGCATCGACCATCAGCCCACCTTGCCGCCCGTGCTTTGGGACGAATACAATCCTTATCTCTATTCACTCAAGGTCTGCTACCACGGTGATTCCATCCCCGTCACATTCGGTATGCGGAAGGTAAGCATCGAAGGTCGTGATATCCTGCTCAACGACAAGGTGATGAAAGTGCGCGGCACAGTCGGCAACTGCTGTTTTCCCGAAACCGGCTACCCACCCACCGATGTGGAATCCTGGGAACATATCTTTGCCAAATGCAAGGAGTATGGTCTCAATGCCATGCGTTTCCACTCCTATTGCCCGCCCGAAGCCGCATTTGTGGCAGCTGACAGGATTGGCTTCTATCTGCAGCCCGAAGGTCCTTCGTGGCCCAATCATGGCGTCAAGCTTGGACAAGGCATGCCCATCGACCAGTATCTTCTGGAGGAATGCAAGGCCATCATCGACCAATATGGCAGTCATCCCTCGTTCATCATGCTGGCTGCAGGCAATGAGCCAGCCGGCAACTGGGTGAAGTGGTGTAATATGTTCGTCAAGGAAATGCACAACTACGATCCTTCGCGCATCTATGCCGATGCCTCGGTCGGTGGCGGCTGGGCATGGGCTGCCGATGCAGAATATCATGTCAAAGGAGGTGCACGAGGATTGGACGAATGGAAGAAGCAGATGCCTCAATCCATGGACGACTTCTCGGCCGGTATGGATCTGCCCCGCAACTTCAAGCCAACCGATGAAAAACCGATCAATACAGAACCTATCATCAGTCATGAGACCGGACAATGGTGCGCCTTCCCCGACCTGAAGGAGACCAATCAATATACGGGAGCCTACAAGGCGAAGAACTTCGAGATTTTTGCCGACCTGCTTCGCGACAACGGAATGGCTTCCCAGGCAGAGAAATTCCTAATGGCAAGTGGCCGTCTGCAGGTTCTGGCGTATAAGTATGATATTGAACGCAATCTTCGCACACCCGATTATGCCGGCTTCCTCCTGCTTGGTCTCAACGATTATAGCGGACAAGGAACGGCCCTTGTCGGTGCGCTCAATGTCCATTGGATGGAGAAAGGCTATTGCACTGCCTCCGATTGGACAGAATTCTGCTCCGACGTCGTCCCGCTGGCTCGCTTCCCACGTTTCGTTTTCGCATCGACCGACACCATCAGCATCGGAACCATGCTCTATAACGCCACTTTCGGCACCCAGCAATATCCTTTGCTCGGTTATTCAATCAGTCAATCGGATGGACGTACGCTGAAAGTCGGAAGCATTGAAACCGGTCAGGATATCCTCTTCGATGCCTCGGCTCTAACCGTACCGCAAAAACTGACTTTGACGCTTAGTGCTGGAACGCATCACAACCACTGGAACTTCTGGGTATATCCCTCCATCGACGGCGAAGAAACCCTTCATGCCGATAGCGACATCTACGAAACCGACACACTCGACGCCAAGGCAATCGAAATACTGGAACGTGGTGGTTCGGTACTGCTCGAATGTGGTGGCAAGATCCGATATGGAAATGATGTACGTCACAGCTATCTCCCCGTCTTCTGGAATACGAGCTGGTTCAAGATGCGTCCTCCGCATACTACAGGAAGCTACATCCAGAGCGAACACCCCATCTTCAAGGAATTCCCGACCGAAGACTGGCAGGACCTGCAATGGTGGGAATTGGTCAACAATACACAGGTCATCAACCTGGCCGAATTCCCTGCCGATTACCAGCCCATCGTGCAACCGATTGACACATGGCACATCAGCCGCAAGCTCGGCATGCTCGTCGAAGCTCGCGTATTGAACGGACGCCTGATCATGACTACGATGGATTTGCGTTCGAAGCTCAATCAGCGTCTGGTGGCTCGACAGCTTCGCCATTCTGTTCTTCGTTATATGCAAGGCAAGGACTTCGAACCGACACTCCGTCTCGATGTCAAAACCATCCAGAATCTATTTGAAAACGAAGCGCCTCGCGTCGATATGTTCACCACAGGCAATCCGGATGAGCTGAAGCCCAAGTTAGTATTCTAATATTTACACAAACAATATGAAAACAAACCTTTTTCTTCTCACCTTGTTCCTGATGGCAGGAACGGTGAATGCTCAAGTGAAGACATGGACAGCAGACAATGGAAATGGTACCTATACCAACCCGCTGTTCTACGACGAATTCTCCGACCCCGACTGCATCCGTGTGGGGGAAGACTATTATCTGGCTGGCACAACGATGCATTGTGCGCCCGGACTGGTCATACTCCATTCCAAGGATCTTGTGAACTGGGAACTGGCCAGCTATTGCTTCAATCGCTGGTCGGACATCCTTCCCGACGACAAATTCAAGCTCGAAGGCGACGAACAGGTCTATGGCCAGGGTGTATGGGCTCCCGTCATTCGTTATCATGATGGGAAGTTCTATGTCTTTACCAACGTGAATGGCAACGGCCTGCAGCTCTTCATCTCCGATTCGGCCTATGGTCCTTGGGAACATCGCGCTCTGGGCGGCCACATCTACGACCTGTCGGTTCTGTTCGACGAAGGACATGTCTATGCCATTCATGGTTACGACGAAGTGAAGATTACCGAATTCAAGCCAGATTTCTCGGGTTATGTCGAAGGCTCCGAACGTGTCATCATCCCACGTGGCTCAGGTATGGGCGAAGGTCACCACGCCTACAAGATTGATGGCAAATACTATATCCTCAGTTCCGAATACGCTCCCATGGGACGTCTGCAATGCGCTCGCAGCGAGTCGCTCTTCGGTCCTTACGAGACCACAGCCATCAGCGTGATGGAATCGTTGGGCACCCAGAAGTTCCCGCTTGTCACGAACGCAAACGGCAACAGGGATAAATGGATGAACGACGGCTACAAGTTCGAGGTCGCTCCAGCTGGAGACAATGAACTGGGCAACGCCACCATTCACCAGGGCGGTATGCTCATGACGCCGAATGGAGAATGGTATGGTTTGACGATGCTCGACTTTGTGGGTGTCGGACGTACCACTTGCCTCTGCCCCATCACGTGGCAGGAGGGTTGGCCCGTATTCGGACTCGAGGGCAATCCGGGACGCACCCCACGTACCTGGGTGAAGCCTAATGTGGGCGAATCTGCCGAAGCAGTTCAACCTCACGGCCCCTACGAGCGTTCCGACAACTTCAATCATCGTACGCTCAACAAGGTTTGGCAATGGAACCACGAGCCCGTCGATAGAATGTGGTCATTGAAGAACGGCAAGCTGGTTCTTCGAGCAATGGGAGCCCAGAATCTCCTTCATGCTCACAACACGCTCACACAACGCTGTATTGGCCCAGTTTCAACAGCTACGGTTACTCTTTCGGCTTCGAATCTGAGTGAAGGAGATGTTGCTGGTCTTGCCATCCTCAATCTTCCCTATGCATGGATTGGTGTCCGCCGTTTCCACAAGAATCTTCGTCTGCAATGGATGCATCAGGAACGGGGAATGATTGACCTTGGTCCTTTGAGAGAAAGCAACCGCAAGGGTTCAAGAGGATCAAAAGCCAGAAAAGAAACGAGTTCTTCCAAGGTACATCTCCGCATAAATGTCGATTTGGATGAGATGTGGGCAAGGTTCAGCTATTCCACTGATGGCATCAACTTCAAGGAAGTAGGTGACTCCCTGCCACTACCCTATCAGCTCAAGATTTTCCAGGGCTCACGATATAGCCTGTTCTGCTATCATTCCATCCAAGATGGAAACAACACGCGTCCTTCGAAAGGATATGCAGAATTTGACAACTTTGAAGTCGAAGAACCGATGGCCGACCGCTCGGCCAATTTCCCGATGGGAAAAGTCATCACGCTGACCAACCTGTCGAACGGTTCTCGTCTGTGGGGCACGAAGCGCGGCGTATGTCATAGCGCAGCTCCCGAATCGGCTGAATTCAACAGCGACGATTGCAAGTTCCGGGTTCTCGACCGTGGCAAGGGACGGGTTGTGCTCGAATGTCTGAATGGCATGGGCTATGTCACCATCACAGGCTTCGGTCTTTCAGCCGATGTGCGACTGGTGAAGAACGAAAGCGAGGCCAGCCTCTTCCAATGGCAGGATATGCTGCGTGGACAATGCATGCTGATGTCGCTCAAGACACATCGCTATGTTGGCTGCACACCCGACCAGGGCGAGCCATATAGCGCCGATTTCCCCGGCGCTTCTCCCAATCGCAGGAACGGATGTGTCTTCCAATTTGACGTAGTAGAATAAACAAGACGATGGGCGCCGATTTCGGTGCCCATCGTTATTTTTAAAGATATTTGCGCCAAGCAAAGAGGCGGCGTTCTTCCCGATAATTCATTTGTCGCTGGTTTTCGTATGCTTCTCGCTCGAAGGATATTCGAAGATATCCCTTGATCAGGCTTCTGGTTTGAATCACCCGAATGATCCATTCTATAACATAGAAGAGATAAAAGAAAATGAAGAGCAGTTCCCTTTGCTGAAGCGTATGAATATATTCGTGGTTCTCATCAACGCGTGATAAATGCTGCTTGGCAAAGATGATACCAAACAGGTTGATGGCTATCATGCCACGGCCAAAAGGGAACCATTTATTATGAATAATCTTCATACATTATTAATGAGTCTATAGGCGATGGAACCCGGCGGCGGTGTGATGGGACATTCTCCGCGTTCGAACCACTTGGCGTCAGCCAGTTCATCTTCCTGCAGATGCATATCTCCCCCATCATATTCGCAGGTGAAGCCCAACATAAACTGAGAGGGGAAAGGCCAGCTCTGGCTACCGTAATACCGGATGTTCTTTACCTTGTAGCCTGTCTCCTCCATCACTTCACGTGCCACGGCCTGTTCGGCTGTCTCTCCCGCCTCGATGAATCCCGCGATGCAGGCATACATCTCCCGACTTCGATTCACATGCTTTGCCAAAAGAATCTTGCCGTCCTTGCGGCTCACAATCGTAATGATACAGGGCTCGATGCGTGGGAAATACATTTGACCACATTCGATGCAATATCTTGCCGTCTGGCCAAGATGATCTTTCAACACGCCACCACATGCGGAACAATAATGTGTCATGCTGCGCCAGGCCACGATGGCTTTGGCTCTCGACAGACAAAGCGTCTCCTCGGGACTATCAATCGAGAAACCATGACGAATGGTGTCGAATGTGTAGGCAGAAGGCAGCCCTTCCTTGGAAGAAAGACCCAATGCACAAACGTTCCATTGCTTTTCCTCGAAGAAATCGAAAACATAGTTCCTGCTGACACACCAATCCTTCAAAACCGTCAGATCATGAAAGTCCAGGGCTGAGCCATCGGTACGCAACACCTGTTCATGGTTAATAACTGCGAAACAGCGGCAGGTGCTTTCTTTAGGATTATTGATTATTGCCATTTGTTGTATTTTTAGGTCGCAAAGATAGAGAAAAACCTTGAATCTACCAAATTTTCGAAGATAAATCCGATTGTTGAGGGACAAATTGTCTTGAATAGTCTTCTTTGGCACATAATTTGCATAATGGGATTTGTAAATTTGCAAAACAACATATAATACTATATAATTATGGCAAAACAAGGAACAATCAATGTAACCTCCGAGAACATCTTCCCGGTGATTAAGAAATTCATGTATTCCGACCACGAGATCTTCCTTCGCGAGCTCGTCAGCAATGCAGTCGATGCAACCCAGAAACTCAAGACGGTTGCCCGTGCGGGTGACTTCAAGGGTGATGTGGAGAATCTTAAGGTTTATATCAATGTCGATCCAGATGCTGGCACACTCACCGTCAGCGATAATGGTATCGGCATGACAGCTGAGGAGCTGGACAAGTACATCAACCAGATTGCCTTCTCAGGCGCTACCGAATTCCTCGAGAAATACAAGAAGGACGGTGCCAACATCATCGGCCACTTCGGTCTCGGCTTCTATTCTTCGTTCATGGTGGCCAAGAAGGTCGAGATTCGTTCGAAGAGTTGGAAAGAGGGTGAGCCCGCAACCCTTTGGTCCTGCGAAGGCGACGTCAACTTCACGATGGACGAGTGCGACAAGGCTGAACGCGGTACCGACATCATCCTTTATCTCGACGATGAGAGCAAAGGGGAGTTCACCAACAAGTACAAGGTCGAGAACCTGCTGAAAAAGTATTGTCGTTACCTGCCCGTTCCCGTAGTCTTTGGCAAGAAGACCGATTGGAAAGACGGCAAGGAGGTAGAAACCGAGGAGGACAACCAGATCAACGAGACGATGCCTCTTTGGGTGAAGGCTCCTGCCGACATCAAGGATGAGGAATATCTCAAGTTCTACCATGACCTCTATCCGATGGCTCCCGATCCCTTGTTCTGGATTCATCTCAACGTCGATTTCCCCTTCCATCTGACCGGTATCCTCTACTTCCCGAAGATTGAGAACAACGAGTTCCGTCGCGACCGCATCCAGCTTTATTGCAACCAGGTCTTCGTGACCGACCAGGTCGAAGGCGTAGTACCCGAGTTCATGATGCTGCTCCATGGCGTCATCGATTCGCCTGACATCCCGCTCAATGTAAGCCGTTCGTACCTGCAGTCCGACAGCAACGTGAAGAAGATTTCCGGCTACATCACCAAGAAGGTGGCTGATCGACTGGTAGAAATCTTCAACGCCGACCGTCAGGAGTTCGAGAACAAGTGGGACGACCTCAAGATCTTCATCCAGTATGGTATGCTGCTCGACGAGAAGTTCTTCGACAAGGTGAAGACCATTGCCCTCGTCAAGAACTGTGAGGGACACTACTACACCATCGAAGAGTATCAGAAACTCGTCGAAGGCAACCAGACCGACAAGGAAGGTGAGCTGATTTACCTTTACACCAATGATAAGGTTGCTCACTATGCTTACATCGAGGCAGCCAAGGCCAAGGGCTATGA
>JAEEGJ010004252.1_pt1 | contig 49536 bp, 39 predicted proteins | sample 8958761 | NCBI WGS metagenome assembly JAEEGJ01 (sample SAMN16246546, study PRJNA631951) | gut metagenome | biome: gut microbiome; feature: rumen; material: RS-attached | host: Bos | place: Iran: Karaj | collected 2018-10
CGTTATCGGTTCAGCAGTTGCTGCAGGTATCCTGCTCACACTCTTCGGTTAATAAGAGTTGTAATTAAATAACCTATAGAGGCTGTCTCATGTGAGGCAGCCTCTTTTAGTTTCGGGTTAAATCATTTTCAGTAATCTGATTATTTCCTGGAGCACTTCCCAGATTATGTTGGCGGGATATTCAATAGCTGATGACGGCGCGGGCCTCCTGATGATGTCCGTAAAGCCGGCATCTTCTGCTGTCCTCACCGCCCTGTCCATATGGTAATCGCTGCTTATCAGCACTATTGGCTTAGAGGGATCGACGATCTCTGCGGTGTTTTTGAAATTATCTATGGTGATCTCGGCACGGTCTTCGAGGACCATTCTGTCCTCCGGCACGCCGTGCCCGATCAGGAGTTCCTTCATGACCTCTGCTTCGGTCTTACCATCTTCGTTTGGATTGCCGCCTGTGAGGATAAGTGTTGCGTTCGGGTTCTCGGTTGAGAACTTAACGGCGGTATCCACTCTGAATAACAGATCTTCTGTCGGACTGCCATTTTGCAGCGCAAGGCCCAGGACGATCGCGTTGTCTGCCGTGCCCGGTGTGGTAATGAAACCTCCGATAACGGATCTTGCACCCGTTACGAGCATAAAACCTGCCAACAGGATTATCACTACGCGGAAGAACCAGCCAGTTGCTTTAAGGATCTTCGATCTTGCCTTTGTCAGGAATCTGAATCTGATATCCCATGCGAGGATCAGGAACACCAGGCACATCGCAAGTTCGCATATGAAGAGCTTGATGTAGGATTCGCGGAGAACAACTCTCCGGATGCGCCCAACCATGATCACGGAAAGATAAGCCGTGTAAAGCACGGTAATAAAGACCAGGAAATCCCCGATAAAACGCCTGAACCGATGTTTCTTTCCCATGGCGCACCTCCGAGTTCTATATATAAATTATAACAACCTATAGATGACTGTGCCCCAATTGACCGTTTTTCGAGTTTTTGGGGCATAGGCAAACTAAAAACCCCTCCGGAGGAAATCCTCCGAAGGGGCTGTTGTTTAATCAGTTGTGGCGTTTATCACAGGCTTGTGATCAAGCTTCTGTCGTCGGAGCTTCCGGAGCTGTTGCATCCTCGCTACCGCTTACTGTCTTGTCCAAGTCACCCGTATTGAGGGTTACGGACTGAACATTCTCAAGGCCCGATACTGTGATATTCTTGTTGACCATTGCATCGTATGTGCTAGCCTTCATGATTTCTCTGATGTCTACGCCTGTAGCTTCCTTAACAGACTCGATTGTCTTAGCAAGTACAGAAGGTACATAAGATCCCATGTTGCTTACACCGGAATCGCCGCCGTTGCCTGAATCGATGATTGTAACCTTATCGATTGTTGACAGAGGCTCAGCGATTGCAGCTGCCATTTCAGGAAGAGCCTTAACGATCATTTCCATCATAGCTGCCTGGCCGTACTTCTTCATAGCTTCAGCCTTCTTGTCGATTGCCTCAGCTTCAGCTAAACCCTTAGCAGCGATTGCTTCAGCTTCAGCCTTACCCTTTGCTGCGATAGCATCAGCTTCTGCCTTACCCTTTGCAGCGATTGCATTTGCTTCCTGCTGCTTTGCATAGAGTTCAGCTTCTGCCTGAGCCTTCTTAGCATCAGCTTCCTTCTGCTTTGCGAAGAGGTCAGCCTCAGCCTGGATCTTCTTAACTTCCTGCTGCTTCTCGAGTTCGAACTTCTCAGCTTCTGCCTTTCTCTGTCTCTCATAGAGTGCAGCGTCTGCAGCCTGCTGCTTTGCGAACTTCTCAGCTTCAGCCTTCTTCTTGACTTCAGCATCGAGAGCCTGCTCTTTAACTTCAGCTTCCTTTCTCTTGAGGTCAACTTCCTTCTCCTGACGAGCGATGTCGGCATTGGTCTTTGTGATCTCAATTGTCTTACGCTGTGTTTCTTTCTGAATCTCGTATGCTGCGTCTGCCTCAGCCTGCTTTGTGTCTTCAGCTGTCTTGAGTTCAGCTCTTCTGATTGAGAGTTCGTTCTGCTTTACAGCAATCTCTGTATCAGCTGCGACCTTAGCATCGTTAGCTTCCTTCTGAGCCTGAGCCTGAGCGATAGCAACGTCTCTGTCTGCCTGAGCCTTAGCGATTGAAGCATCCTTCTGGATCTTAGCCATGTTGTCCTGACCAAGAGCGTTAATGAGATCCTTCTCGTCTGTTACGTGCTGTACGTTGCAGGAGATGATCTCGATACCGAGACGCTTCATGTCTTCCTGAGCCTTCTGCTGAACCTCGTCACCGAACTTCTTTCTGTCGTTGCAGAGGTCCTTCAATGTGATCGTACCGATGATCTCTCTCATGTTACCCTGGAGGGAATCAACGAGGGAATCTGCGATCTGCTGCTCCTTCATGTTGAGGAAGTTCTTCATTGCGAGCTTAACGCCTTCGCCTTCGCTCATGACTCTTACCTTAGCAACTGCGTCGATGTTTACGCCGATGAAGTCTGCTGTAGGTACGTAACCGTCTGTCTTAATGTCGATCGAGATCTGCTTGATAAGGAGTTCATCCTTTCTCTCGAAGAACGGCATCTTGAGGCCTGCTCTACCGATTAAGATCTTAGGATTCTTACGAAGACCTGAGATGATATATGCTTTGTCCGGCGGTGCCTTAACGTAGCTGCAGATAACGATGATGATTACGATAACTGCAATGATTGCCGCAACAATTATTGGCCAAGTAAATAAAAATTCTGGCATTTCCTTATCCTCCTGTTTCCCTTTAAAAAACCCCCACGCTGCTTGGCTCGCAGCACGGGGATGCCAAAGATTTACTAAAGATATTTTACAATATGGGTACCCCCGGTCAAGAAAAATCGTATTCGGGCAAATCCGATTTGTACACTTGAATAATTCGGAATATCCCCAATTATGCGGGTTTAATATTTTTGAACAATTTTGGGGCAGCCAAAGGGCTCAAACGCAACTTTAGGTGGCTTTCGAGAGGATTTCAAAGTCAAAAGAGGGTGCCAGTCAAGGCACCCCCTTCACTTAAATCAGTTTGTGATCTCAGATCAGTAATCGGAACCGATGAAATACGGATCAACTTCACAATTGGTGATCTTGCCGCCGGAGATATCGTATCCGATGACCTTTGAGTTGTAGGAATCGCCACGCTGGTCATAGATGTTTGCCATTGCGAGATAGTATCCGTTCGGCATGGGCTTCATTTCAATTTTAGAAGTTGCAGAGAATGTGACCGTTTTACCTTCAACCTCGGATGTCATTCCGTATGCATCTGATGTCGGATACATAGGTACGACCGTATCCTTAGGCTGCAGTTCAAGGTATCCCTTCGCATATACCATTAAATTCTCCGGATCACTGGTATCAGGGAACAGGCTTATGCCCTTGATCTCGAATTCTTCGGTATCACGGTCATATGAGAAGAGCAGATATGCGTCATTACCATTATAAAGCACGTGTGAACGGTATTCGATGCTTGAGAAGGTCTTGGATGTTATTTCCAGTGCCAGGGGCTCACCGTCCAGGAATACCCATTCTCCTTCAAATTCACTGCAGAGATTACCTTCACCGTCGAGATAAACATAATTGTCCTGGCCATAGTATGTTATTACGCCGCTGTCTTCATCCAAAACCGCCAGCTCGAAAGCATAAGCCTGTGTCATGCTCTGCAATGAATCTGATACGGGAATGGTGAACGTGTTTCCGTCGGTAACAGGCATTGTTTTCTCAAAATCGTAGAACTGTCTGATATCAAGGACCTGCGGTTTGACATCCGTCAGAGTCTTAACGGTCTCGAGCATTCCGTCATTGAGACATCCGGAGATCTTATAGAAGTACAGCGCCTGAGTATAAGGATCTTCGCAGATATCATATACGTAATTTAAGAAATAATGCAGTCCGTTATAAGAAGAGATACTTCCCGGAAGATAGATGCTTATACCCTGAGTATCGGCAAGACTTCCGTTCTGACGGTGATATAATATGGTTTCATCAACAAGTCTGGAGATCTCTGCGCATTCCTCAGGATAATTATCGATCATGAGATCAGCATAACAGCCGAGATCCACAAGGTTATAAATATCGTAAGCATCTGATGCCATATGAGGCGAATTATCGCTGCAGCGTCCGATCTCAGCCAATACACTGATATCTTCGGCAGCATCTTTGAGCTGGTGCTTGGTGAGTTCAGAATAAGCCTTATACAGTTCTTCAGCTTTCTTTGCATCCAGTACCGCAAAAGTAACATTATCAGAGTAACCGATATATTGGAAACCGATGTTCTGCTCCATGTAGTAATCGGTATAGGTATCCGCTACCGCCTGGGCTACTGCCGCAGGGCTCATGGTCGGATCTTCGCTCATCTTCTCCAACAGACCAATGTAATTCCATCCGCTGTTGGGTTCTGATTCTTCGCTCAGGGCATAGTATGAGGCAAATCCGTACAGCGAGTGTGTAACTTCAAGATTTGACATCAGGCATGCATCATAACCGATAATGTCAAACGCGGGATTCTCAGGATCAGGTTTGTAGACATTTGAGAGTGCCTGGTTGACGGTCTTCAGGCTCATGTTTCCGCCGCCGAAAATAGAGTCATGACCATAACCGAAAGGTCCGCCGCCGTGATCCCAGAGAACGAGCATCGTATGATCTGCAGGATAATCATCTTTACAGAAACGCAGGAAATCAGACAGAGTATTCGGATCGGTAGCACGCTGAAGAGGGAGATTCTCAACTTCTTCAAAATATCTGTCTTTGGTTATTACAAATCTCTGTGTCTTATTGGGATTAATGAATGTGTTCTCCCATCTTGTGGCACCGCCCGTCTGAATTACAACCGTAATGTTATCTGACAGTTCAGGTGTCAGCATCTCAATGATGTCTTTGGATGCCGCACCGCTGTCCGGAGGTGCTACGATCGTCTCATCAATTACATATTCGCTTCTTGCGATCGGTTTCTCGGGATAGTAAAGAAATTCCGGTAAAGGAAGATTATTCTTATTCAGATCGTTAGAGTAGGTCTCGAGCTCCCCGAAATAACCCTGCAGAGTCTCCTGACGTCTCTGTTCTCTTTCGTTATTGATCTGCATCCTGGTAGTCATGGAGAGATCATTCTCATAAATATCTTCCAGATCTGCTCCGACCATATAAATACAGATCGTCCATGTATCATCAGGATCTACTCCGGGCATGGCAGCGATACGTGCTGCGCCTTCCTCATCATAAGGAGACTGTTCAATGATCTGTTCCTGAGTTACTTCATCATCCATGTGAAGCAGATACAAAAGGACATTAGCGTACTCAGAATACTCATAGATCTTGATACCAATGGAAAGGACTATTGCCGCAACAAGGACCCAGCAAAGGACTTTTATGCCGGGACGAAGTGCAAGGCGCGGAATGCGGATATACCACGGTGCATCCTTGTAATGCTCCTTAAGCTTCCTTCTGTCTTCCTTTTTGGTTTCTTTCCAACGCTGTTTACGCTCTTTTTTTGCTATCTTCTTCTGAAGCTTCTTCTCTTTCTTCTGAGCTTTTTTGAGCTGCCTCTTCTCCGCTCTGCTGAGTTCCTTCACCTCTGCAGCAGCTGCTGCCGCAACGGAAGACGCCGCAGCTTCTTCTGTCTGCGTCCCGACCGTTTCCGTTGTCTGTGAGTTAACTTCAGTCTCTGAGATCAATGTCTCATCATTTCCCACATTATTTGTGGTATCGTCCATAAATACACCCTCCTCACAAAAGTATTTGACATGTAGATAATCTATCAGAAAAAATCAAAAAATACAGATTTTGTTGTGAATTGATATTTATGCGTGGCGAGATGCAAATTAACGTAAAAAGAGGATGCCGTTTAAGACATCCTCTTCATATAAGTATCTTTATTTAATTAAGTATCAACCGAAGAAATAAACGAATCCCAGAACGTGGAGAACGACACCTGCGAGGCAGAAGAAGTGCCATACCATGTGGGAGAACTTGAATCTTCTCTTCGAAGGTGCGAAGAAGATTCCTACTGTGTAAACGATCGCGCCGGAGATCAGGAGCCAGAAGCATACGAGTGATGTGTTCTGGTAGAACTCGAAGATCCTGAAGATGATCGCCCAGCCCATTGCAGCGTAGATGAAGTAAGTAAAAGCCTTACCGACCTTTGTGTGATAAGCAAGTGCTGTTACGAGTACGCCGGCAACTGCCATTGCAGCTTCGAGTGCCCAGAGGACTGAACCTGAGATGGGACCGAGAATATTTACGCAGATAGGTGTGTAAGCACCCAGGATAGCAAAATAAGCAACGCTCCTGTTGACCTTGTTCATGACTCTCTTGTGGGGAGTGCCGTGCTTCATGAGGTGGTAAACAGTAGACATGAGGAGCGCCAGGAACAATGTAATGATGAACGCTGATCTCGCGATGACTGTCATTACGACGTGAGCCTGTGTTGTGCCTTCAACGGCAATTGCGCCCAGATATGCATTGATCGCAGCGAAAGGAAGAAGTCCCAGCAGGTAGAGTGCAGGAACGCCTGATGTGATGGAGTTACCTACTTCCTCACCGAATGTCTCGTATGTCTTGTGGAGACCTCTCTTAACTGCACGCTTGGAGCTCTCAAACCATGTAAGATCCTTCAGACCTTCTTCGAGCGGGTCTTCACCTGTCGTAGCGGCATGCTTCTTGTCGTCGCTGCCAGCCAGCATGGTTTTCCAGTATCTTTTGTTTTTTGCCATCGATTTGAATCTCCTGCGTAATAATCAACCGCTATATTTTACAAGGTGAACGGTATGTTTTCAACATAAACCTTTGATATGCCAAGTATCGCTGAATGCCGCTTACTGACCATTCTTTGAGGGGTCAGGTGCTCCCAGCGGGATAGCCTCGTCAGCCTTCGGCTTCGGCGGCGGCATCGGTATCGCCTCATCGGACTTCGGCTTCGGAGCACCGAGCTCGATCGCCTGGTCGCTCTTGGGCTTGCTATCTTTGACGGGGCCTGCTCCGAGCGCTGCTGTGTTCTGCTTCTCGGGAGCTTCGACTCCGATATGTACGGGTCTTACGGGTGCTCTGACGCCGGGGCGCTTGGGAGTCTCGCCTTCGCTGATCTCAGGCTTCTCCTCGGGTTCTGCAGGCGGCATCTGGGGCTTTTCTTCAGGCTTCTCGGGAGCGGGCTGGTTCTTGCGTGTGATGTCCGCAGGAGTCTGTGCCGTTACGGGTGCTGAGATTACGGTACCCAGAACTTCCGGCTTGTCAGGTGCCTCAGGCGCCTTGGATGCAGCGGGTGCTGCCTGGTCGGTAGTCATGGGGTTGAGCTGCTCAGACAGGTACGCTCTTCTGTAGAAGCGGATGATCCTGAAGATAATAGGCCAAACGATTGCAACCGGCAGGATCCAGTAAACGATCTTAGATGCGGCAGAATCGCCGATAAGTCTTGATAAAGCAGCGAAAGGTGCCTGCATTACAGCGTAGATAACTCTTAATACAAGTGCTCCGAAGATGGATACCATGCTGGCGTCATCGCCCTGGATGGCTTCCTGCGCGGGATAGAACCACAGAGGCAGATATGCCATGAGGCCGTATGCAGCAAGTCCCCAGTTGATCCATTCCTTCTTCTTGAATGCTGCAAAGAAAGGCAGGAACAATATAAAGAACAATGCGTAAAGTAAGCTCATCAGCCTTTCAAAAAGATCAAAGCTTCTGGGGATTATCGCGTCGTAAGTAAAATAGAGCGGCTTAAAGCAGACGAATGCCAATGCGCCCGCAATGAGTCCCAAGAATACGCATGTGAAGTAGTCTCTTCTCATATATCCCCTTAAAAACAAATAGGTCGGCCCGTTGGAGAGCCGACCCTATTTTAATACAAAATAATAAGAATATAAAACGCTGACTTACTCGGGCTGTCCCTCAGGTCCCTCGATGGGCCTTAAGTACTTGAACTTAAGGGACTTGATCGTGACGCCGCCGGTCGTGAAGTGAGCACGGAAAACGCAGTTCTTCGAGTACATCGGACACTCAACGCTCTTTTTTACTTCCTCGCCGTTCGTGCCGTTCCATGTGACGACCGCAAACGGAATGCTCGTAACGTAGAGCGTCATGGGAATCTGTGCGAGCTCGCCGAGTCTGGAAGATGCCGTAAACTCAAGCTCCATGTGGCCTGCTCTGGCGCTGGTGATGCCGAATACGAAGTCCTGGCCTCTGGCTGTCTTCGCATCGCAGGGGATAACGACCTCATCTTCCAATGTGTAGAAAACATCGGAATCGACTTCAACGTCATCATCCTTGAACGGGCTGTCGATGTGCTCTATCTTGAGCTCCTTGCCCTCAACACGGTCCATCGCGGGTGTGTTCATGGCAAACTCAAGGATGTTCTTCGCATTTCTCTGGAGCTCGGCGCGTGTGATGCGTGAGCCGTCGCCTTCAGTAAGTTCCTTGTAGCAGTCGCTCTCCAAGAGACTCTCTTTCTCGACTGTCGTGCAGACCATGTAAACGTCGTTCTGGGATCTTGCCATGACGGAATGGTCTTCAAGTGAATATTCAGCAGATCTAACGCCGTCCCTGTTGATGTATGCCCACCAGTCTGTCATTACGAGACCCTTGAAGCCCCACTGTTCGCGGAGGACCATGGTGTTCTGGTCGTAATGGTTTGCGCTGTAGATGCCGTTGATCATGTTGTAGCTCGTCATGACGCATCTCGCGCCTGCTTCCCTGATCGCGATCTCGAAAGCCGGGAAATAGATCTCGCGGAGTGCTCTGGAAGATACGACTGAGCTCATCTCGCGTCTGCTGGTCTCGCGGTTATTTGCGCAGAAGTGCTTGATTACGGGCGTTACGCCGTTCTTCTCAAGTGCTCTTACCTGTGCTGCAGCCATAAGTCCCGTGAGGAGCGGATCTTCTGAGAAATACTCGAAGTTACGGCCGTTCAAGGGGTGTCTGTGGATGTTGATTCCGGGGCCTAAGAGCGCGTCGATCTTGTTTGAGAGCATCTCGATGCCGAGATATGTGTAGAGCTCTTCGACGATCTCAACGTTGAATGTTGATGCGAGGCATGTTCCGTTAGGAAGCGAGAATGCCTTCTTGCCTGAGTCGAGTCTCATGCCTGAAGGGCCGTCCGTGCAGCAGAGCGTCGGAATTCCGAGAGCTTTGAGCTCCTTGGATATACCTCCGAACGCAGCAGCCGTACCGATCGTAACTTTGGGGCTGCCCATTCCCTCGCCTCTGATAATGAGGCAGAGGTCTTCGTCCGTGAGCTGTGCAACGAACTCGTTTAACGTATTCTTGCCGCTCTTAACGTCTGTAAGTCTGATGCCCTTATCGCCCGTCTGTGCGATCTCGGGAGCTACCCTGTCCATTCTGGATTCGAGGTAGTTAACGACTTCGAGAGGTGTGTCCTCTTCGCCCTTTCTGTATGTGCCGTCGCCGTTGGGGATGGCTGTCATGCGCTTAAAAGCCTTAGTGGGAGCGAGCGCGCAGCCGACCTCCTCGAGGAGTCTGTTCTCAGGGATCTCAAATGATCCGACCATCTCAGCAGAGATGAAATCGCTGCCGAGGAAGAAATCGTAGATACCCTTCTCGAGCACGAAACCTGTTGTGCCCATGCCTGTTCTGCCGTCGTCGTCAAAAGATGCGAATCTTCTGACAGGTGCCGTGATTGTAACTGTCTCTTCGGATCCTTCGAGGATAGCGCCGGTCTTCGTAAATCCGACCAGGACTCTGGAAGGCTTGGAGAGCCTGCCGTCAGGTGCCTTGCAGTACAGCATGACTGCCTTCTTGCCAGACACATTGCCCGTATTCTTAACGGTTACGCTTACCGTTACCACATCGTCCTCGAATGAGAACTTCTTGTTTCTCAGCTCGAAAGATGTATAGGACAGGCCTGCGCCGAACGGATAAACGACGGATGCCTTATCGAAAGTAGAAAAATATCTGTAACCTACGAAAATATCGTCCTGATAAATGTCCTCATGGATATCCTTGTTACCGAAGTTTGCGCTGGAAGCATAGTCATCCAGGGACTTCGCGATGGTATCGGGGAGGCACCCTGAAGGAGAAACCTTACCTGACAGAACGCGCGCAACGCTGGTGCCGCCGATCATGCCGGCCTGCCAAACGTAGAGAACGCTCTTGATGTTGTATTTCTCAACGAAAGCCATGTCGATGATATTGCCGACATTAAGGAGAACAATGGTGTTCTCGAATGCTGAAGTAACAGCGGCCAGCATCTCCTCTTCGCTGTCGCTCAGATAGTAAGCACCCTTTTCTGCGGAGTTGTCTCTGTCCTCACCTGCAGTTCTTGCGATGATGATGATGGCTACGTCATTGCGTGATGCGAGATTCTTTGCAAGTTCAGTATCTACAGGCATCTCGGGCTGTGACCATGCCTCCTTGCCCCAGCCGAGACCTGCATCAATGGGATTTTCTTCATCCCATTTGTCGTATATGTCCATGAGCTCCGCATCCAAAGTAATGTCGGGGCAGTCATTGAGACCTTCTCTGATGTCCGTAACGTGGTGAACATTGACCATTCCGCCCGAACCGGTGCCGGACTTGTAATAGTGTGTCTGCATTCTTCCGAAGAGAGCAGCATGTGTGCCTCTTTTGAGAGGGAGCACATCGCCCTTGTTCTCAAGCATGACAATGCCTTCGCACGCAGTCTTGACCGCCGCTTCGGTATAGTCGTTCCAGTTAAGGATTATCTCGTTCATAAGAACCTCCGTATTGAGGAAAGTGTAAGAGGCATTTTACCGCCTTTTGTACGCAATGAATATACAGGAATTATATGCCGACTGCTCTTATATTACTTGCTTTTATTATGCTTTTCTTGCTTTGACGGCTAACAGCATGTTAACAACAAGTGAACTTTGACGGGCCTGATTTTTAGTTAGCCTCCTATATTACAGAATTACAAGGTTTCTGATATTAATATTTGCACCCCGCGTACTATAATGTGCGTTATTCCAAGCATTTGAAGGTTTTTATGGCAGGCAGAAGATCAGATACCGACATGACAAAGGGCTCCCCGATGTCGATCATATTCAAGTTTACGATGACGCTGCTCCTGGGAAATGTTGCCCAGCAGCTCTATAACATCGTGGACACCATCATCGTCGGAAGATATGTCGATCCGCTGGCCCTCGCCGCCGTAGGTTCCACTGGAACCATCATGTTCCTGATGTTCGGCACCTCAAACGGCATGGTATCGGGCTTTTCCATCGTTACCAGCCAGAAATACGGCGCCAACGATGCGAAAGGCGTTAAGGCATCCGTCACCAACGGCCTGTACCTCTCGCTCATGATCGCAGCACTCATTACGGTCATCGGCCTGGTATTCATGAAGCCGCTCCTCCGTCTGATGAACACACCCGAAGACATCTTCGATTACGCATACTCATACATCTTCACGATCTGCGCAGGCATTGTATGCATCATCATGTATAACTACTGCGCCTCACTGATGAGGGCGGTCGGCAACAGCAAGATGCCGTTGATCTTCCTCCTGTGCTCTGCTGCGACAAACGTCGGTCTGGACCTCCTGTTCATCCTGAAGTTCCACATGGAAACATTCGGTGCGGCTCTAGCGACCGTTGTCTCCCAGGGTCTCGCAGTCATCCCCTGCATCATCTACATCTACGCGAAGATGCCTGTTTTGCGCCCGTCCAAAGAAGATTGGAAGATCGATCCGAAGATCATAAAGCAGCAGCTCCGCCTGGGCATCCCGATGGCCATCCAGTACGGCATCACCGCATCCGGCACGGTCATAATGCAGAGCGCGTTCAACACATTTGATTCAGTCGCAGTCACCGCCATTACTGCCGCAAGCAAGTTCCAGGGCATCATCACCCAGGGCATGTTCTCCGTCGGCCAGACAATGGCTGCATACGCAGGCCAGAACTACGGCGCCCGCAACATGCAGAGGGTCCGTGACGGCGTAAAGGCAGCGCTCAAGATCTATGTCGTTTATTCGATCGTTGCGGCTGTCGCAGCCATCGCACTGGTACCTCACGTACTGTGGATCTTCTTCGACACCGAAGTCGACGTATCGCTCTACATTCCGTGGGCTATGCCCTACATCATTGAGTGCGCCGTCTGCTACTTCTTCCTTGCCATGATCTTCATCTACAGGCATTCGATCCAGTCAGTAGGCTATGCGAGCATCGCCATGATCCTTGGCTTTGTCGAGCTCGGCGCCAGAATGATCACATCCTTCTACTCGATCGCTGTACATAACTACTATATTGCGGTAGCATCCGATCCTTTCGCGTGGGCCATGGCAGGATTGTGCGGACTGTTCATTTCCAGGTACATTTTCAAGAAGATCGAGAACAGATGGGCAGCTGAGGCTGAGGCTAAGGCAAAAGCCGGCTCATGAAGCCTGGTATTGGACGGCGAGACCGATCAGTAACGGACCCAAAAACAATCCAATACTTTTCTGGTACCTAAAAACCGCAATTCAGGTACTGAAAAAGTATTAGAAGCCTCCCAATACTTTTCTAATACCTGAAACATCCATTTCAGGTACTGAAAAAGTATTGAACGCTTTCCAATATAAATAGACATAAAAAAGGGCTGTTCCACATGGAACAACCCCTGAATTTATTAAGTTACAGGACTTAAGATCAAGCCTTACCGTCTGAACCGAGAACGTACTTAATCTTGTGAGCAACCATGTCCTTAACAGCCTGACGAGCGGGCTTGAGGTACTGGCGGGGATCGAAGTGATCAGGGTGCTCAGCGAAGTACTTACGGATGTTACCTGTCATAGCAAGACGGATATCGGAGTCGATGTTGATCTTGCATACAGCAAGTGTAGCTGCCTTACGGAGCTGCTCCTCAGGGATACCAACTGCGTCAGGCATGTTTCCGCCGTACTCATTAACCATCTTAACGAATTCCTGAGGTACGGAAGAAGAACCGTGAAGAACGATCGGGAAACCAGGGAGTCTCTTGATGCACTCTTCGAGAACGTCGAAACGGAGCGGCGGAGGTACAAGGATGCCGTCAGCATTTCTTGTGCACTGAGCTGCTGTGAACTTGTAAGCACCGTGTGATGTACCGATAGCGATAGCGAGTGAGTCGCATCCTGTTCTGGAAACGAATTCCTCAACCTCTTCAGGTCTTGTGTAGCTCTCGTGACCAGCCTCAACAACAACCTCATCCTCGATACCAGCGAGAGTACCAAGCTCAGCCTCAACAACTACGCCGTGATCGTGAGCATACTCAACAACCTGCTTTGTGAGTGCGATGTTGTCCTCGAAAGACTTTGAAGAAGCGTCGATCATGACAGATGTGAATCCGCCGTCGATGCATGACTTACAAAGCTCGAATGTATCACCGTGGTCAAGGTGAAGAGCGATCGGGATCTCAGGATTCTCAATAACTGCAGCCTCAACGAGCTTTACAAGGTATGTGTGGTTAGCATAAGCTCTTGCGCCCTTTGAAACCTGAAGAATAACAGGGCTCTTGAGCTCACCTGCTGCTTCTGTGATTCCCTGAACGATTTCCATGTTGTTTACGTTGAAAGCACCAACAGCATAACCGCCGTCATAAGCCTTCTTAAACATCTCAGTCGTTGTTACTAAAGACATATATATATCCTCCTGATATTTTTATTGACGCTATAATCTTACAATCTTTTTGGCAAAACTCAACCGCAAAAACGGGTAAAGTGTGTGTAATTAACAGAAGATTTCCATATAAGAGCGGCTTTTGGGCCAAATGATTTTCGCAAGGCTGAAAACAGAGTTAATCAAGACTAATCAGAGGCATAAAAACAGGCCGGGAATTACCCGGCCTGCATGTGAAACATCTGATGTAATGCCGATCAGGAGAGCTTGCCGCCGCACTTGGGGCAGAATGCCTCAGCATTTTCGATCTCGGCGTTGCAGTGAGGGCATGTTACCTTATTGGCTTCCCTCTCCTCTACGGCCTTCATGACCTCAGCTTCTTTTCTGGCTGCTTCCTTGGCATCGTCTCTTTCAGCCCAGTCATTAGCCTTATCCACAACCGTTGCACCGGACTTAACGATGGACTTGCCGAGCTGCTTGAATGCTCCGCCTAAGTCCTTACCTGTTTCTTTCCAGTCTTCTTTCAAACTTCCCATTTCTTATTCCTCCGAAGATTTGTCTTCAAATTTCATAGAAAGGATATTTCAGAGCCGGACCAAAATCAAGCACAGACCGTAAACAGTATGTTACCGGAGTGAAAAATCATACATTGTTGATAAAACTTGTAAGAAAAGGTATTCTTTCTCCGTGCAACACTTTTACGGAGGATATGGGAGATGGAAAACCAGATCAACGCAAGCCAGGCTAACGGGAACAGAAAAGTTGTCCCTTACGACAAGGGCCGCAAGACAGTCACCTTCTACGACACATTCGTAGACATCAACGGAGACGTTATCAAGTACGATGACATCGCAGTAATCCAGTCTTCTGCCCTCAATTCTTCGTCCATGATCTACTTCTACTTTGACAGATCGTTCAGATACGAATTCAACTTCACGACATACGACGGCAAAGTACACAAGTTCAAAAGACACGGTTATTCCGGCTACGGAATCGGCACATATAAGCGCATCAAGGCAGAGTTCGAGGTCGTAGCACCCCCGTTCTACCAGATTGTGGTAAGAAAGGTCGGCGAGCGTCTCATCGACAGGATCGCAAACGGCGCAACCGCAAACATCTGCGGCCTTGTCATCACAAAGGACAAGATCACATACACCAAGCGCAAGAAGGAATATGTCATCGACAGAAGCAACTTCGACCGTGCCGTAGTCAACAATGCTTACATGAGCAACATGGCCCAGATCTATATCAGGGACGAGAAGAAGCCTATCTTCAAGTGCTCTCTCAACGAGCCCAACGCAAGGCTCATCGTACCGATCGTAAATTACTTCTTCGAATACAGGGCAGACCCGGCTTCAGCACCTTCTGCTGCTGACCCCAACGTAAATCCTTACATGCCGCCTGTTGTTGAAGAGACTTCTTCTAAGTCAAAGCCCGCACAGGCAGAAGACGACGAGTAAAGAGCCTGTTTGGAGTTCGGTTTTAAGCCGAATTTCCGGCACCCAAAAACAACTTAAGACAGCAAAAATCCCGTTTATCTTTCAGTTTGGAACTGAGCTTTAAACGGGATTTTTTAATGATTTATTCGGTAATCGGAGGAATCAGTGAGGCAGGTAATCCATCGTCGGATTATCGCGCTTACGCTTTTCCTTCTTTGCAGTAACGATCGTCGTAACGATGCCGATGACAGGGATCATCATGACTCCGCCGCACAAAAGAATGTAGCTTGCGCGTGTCTTTGTGCAGTCAAGGAGGACATTGCGGACTACCCATCCGTCAGCCTCGCTGATCTCCAGGTATGTCAGAGCTTCCCTGTAATACTGTTTTGCTTCGGATTCCTGTGTCTTTACAGTTCCCAGGAATGTTCTGGGCTCCATCTCGATCATGTCAGTCTTGCCATCAACATAGTCATATGTCGCATCTGTCAGCGCATCAAGATATTCCCTGTCTGCTTTCTTTGAAACTGAGAGCGGCATGACAGATCCGTCCACCATCCAGACCATGTAGTAATACTCATGACCGGTAGGAATGAAGTTGTAGGATTCCGTGCCCTCTGCGTAGCATCCAAGGCATGCGATAACCTCATATGAGATCCACTGGTCGTTATATTCGCTGTAGTTTGGCTCGGCCTCTTCGTATGTTGCTTTGACGCCTCCGAAAATCAGGTTCCTCAAAAAGAATGTGCATGTTCCGAACAGGAGCAGGCAAAGAACCGATACGACTGCAAGTCTTACTGTACCCTTCATAAAGTTAACCCCCAGAAAAAACTGTCCGTTATTGTATCATAACTGCGAAGTTTTCGGGCAAGCCGATTCCGGAAAAACTACGGGCTGTCCCGATGTGAGGCAGCCCGTTGCATTTGCTTGTGTTTATTTCTTTGTGATCCGCGCTTCGAAAACGCCGTCCTTAAGATCTGTCGTAAGCTTCAATTTGTGCTGTTCAAAAATCCTTCCTGCGATGGCGATTCCGGTGCCGGGAGTGAACTTGCCGGCAGTTGTTTTATTCCTGATGGTGATTGATTTTGATGTAATGGCCGCCTCGATCTTCGCATCTTTGTTTCCATATTTAACGGCATTGTCGACAAGGCAGAAAAGCGCTGTGTTGAAATAGTCCCTTTCGGTCATGTATTCGGCATCGCCCTTGATGTCAGTGCCGGCACCTGCTTTGGATGCGACATCTTCGAGACACTTGCGGATGGAAGTTTTCGAGAGCTTCAACGACGTCTTGTCGGCAGTCTTAAGTATCGACTCGATATCAGCGTTCATCTCCTGTGTCTTTGCAAGGATACGGTCTGCGTAACGGTCCTTTTCAGAAGCGTCACTGACATCTTTCAGGTTCTCGGCATAGCCTCCGAGGATCTGCAGAGGTGTCTTCAGGTTATGGGCCAGGGAATCGATGAGGCTATTCTTGAACCTGTTATTCTCATAGGCCTTCTTATACTGCGAATACGGCCTTACCGCTGTAAGACAGGGAATTCCGATTGAGAATACCAGAAGTACGATTCCGGCTATCAGAAATACCGGCTTGAAATAATCCTTATAATTAAGAGTGGTAGAGACGGATTCAACAAGATACTTTTGTCCGTTTATCTCAATGACGGCAAGTCTGCCCATGGTGTAATAGCCGTTATTCCGCATTCCCGCACGTGCACTGAAGAGCTCTCCGTACTGTTTTCTGATCCTGCCGTCTGTCTCACGGTCAAACTTCTCGAGATCGCTCATGCTGTTTGCAAGAAAGATATCCCCGTTTTGTCCGAAGAAAGCATCCGGTCTGTCACACCTTAAGATCAGGCGGTACATGTCACCGAAATCCGTATTCTCATTGTAAATATTTGTGGAATACAGATCAGCTTTGGAAGGATCCGTAAAATCCCAGCTCTGCTCTGAAGAATATCTTCGGTAATCGTAATCTTCCAGATGCACCTTGCCTATATGGAATGTATTTTGATCTTCGTAGTATGTCTCAATGACAGGTATGCGGAATTGAAGGGCCCCGCTAGAGATAAAACAGGCAACAAACAGAGCCTGTCCCCTGCCATAATTTGAAAGCTCAGCCGCGTTCCAGCTGTTGCCGACATAATAGTTTCTGTTGCGGTCATTGTAGTTCAAGCTCCCGGTCTCATCGCATGTTTTGTAATAGATCGTCCAATCATCATTGATCGTTACGGTACTTTTCCCTTTTGCGAGAAGCTCCTCATCGTCTGTCAGACAGATCCATTCCCGGTTATTTTTTTCGAGCGGGACACTGTTGTAATCCGTCTCGAAAACCGTGTCAAAACTTCCGTCCTCATTGACTTTGGCAAACTTAATATAATCAGCGGTATAAAGATTGCAGAATATATCAATAAATGTCTCGTCCAACTCGCCTTCATCGTATTTTTTGAGTAATTCTTCATACTTTTCAAAGATGAAATCTTGCCCTTTTTCCAAAGAATCATCATATGACAAATGAAGATACGATATAAACAAAGCAAAGATCACCGCACCGATAACGATTCCGATGAGCAATCTTCCGATCAGAAAACTGAAATAAGACTTTCTCTTCATGTAACTTCCTCCCCATATCTGCGGCCATTAACGACCCGTGCATTTTAAAGATCAGTCAAACCTGTAACCGACTCCGATGAGCGTCTTGATTCGCGACCCTTCCTTACGGAGCAGCTTACGGAGGTTCTTCACACGGTTGTCGATCACGCGCTCGGAAATGAAATCATCCCCTCCCCAGGCGACTGCAAGCAGAAGCCTTCTCGTAACCGCGACACCCGGATGCTCCATCATGTACTTTAAGATCTGGTATTCCTTCGGCGGAAGATCTATGGTGCTGCCCGAGACGGTAACTTCAAGCTTCAGTGGATCTAAAGTTATCTCTCCGCTTGTGATGATCTTCCTCTCCTCGTGTACGGCCGTTGTCCTCTCCAGAAGAGCCATGAGCTTGCTGTACAGTATCGCTATCGAAAAAGGCTTCACGATGTAATCGTCGGCGCCAAGCTCATAACCGTAAAGAACGTCTTCTTCCCTGACCTTTCCGGTAAGGAACACGACCGGAATATCCGATCTCTTTCTGATGATCTTACAGAGTTCAAATCCGTCTATGCCCGGCATCATGACATCGAGGATTATCAGGTCATATTCCTCATTAAGGATCTTGGACAGGCCCATGTTGCCGTCCTGTGCAAGATCTAACGCGATCTTTTCGCGCCTTCCGAAATAGTCTCCGATGACCTCTCTTATCTGACTGTCGTCTTCGACGAGCAAAACCCTGTACATGAGTACCTCCGTCTGAGAGTATGTTACAGGTTCAGTGTATCGTTAGTGTATCGATTTGCAAAATCAACGCTTTTACGTCCAAAATTGAGAAAAATTATCAAATTTGTCGAAAATGATAATCAGTTTCATATTGACACTCTGCAGGGGCGCTCATATAATAGCCTTCCAAACCAACATATTTTATATAAAGAAAGACGGGAAATGGCTTTTAAGGACTTTATCAGAAAATCCATATCACTTATGCTTGCAGGGCTCATGACAGCCTCCATGTGCGCATGCTCGGCAAACACTTCCAAGTCCGCTAAGCTCAACATCGTAACTACCATTTTCCCTGAATACGACTGGGTCAGAAACATCGCCGGCGACAATATAAATAACATCGACCTGACGCTCCTTTGCGACAACGGCGTTGACATGCACAGCTTCCAGCCGACGGCAAGCGATATCGTAAAGATCTCTTCTTGTGATGTTTTCGTTTATGTCGGAGGCGAGTCTGACGGGTGGGTCGAAGATGTTCTCAAGGAAGCAGTCAATGAAAAAATGCAGGTCGTAAAACTCATGGACGTTATTGGCGAATCCGCCGTTGAGGAAGAGATCGTCGAAGGCATGCAGGCTGAAGAAGATGAGGACGAAGGCGATGGCGGCACCGAATATGACGAGCACGTCTGGCTCTCGCTTAAGAATGCGCAGAAATGCGTGCTGGCCATATCCGCTGCAATGGGTACGGCAGACCCGGCAAACAACGAGAATTATCACGCGAATGCAGCCGGCTATAACAACACTTTGGATGAACTCGACAAGAAGTACGCAGAAGCCGTTAATAACGCAGGCAGGGACACGATCCTTTTCGCCGACAGGTTTCCGTTCAGATATCTGACTGATGACTATAACCTCAATTACTATGCGGCTTTCGCCGGATGCTCTGCCGAGACTGAGGCAAGCTTCGACACGGTAGTGTTCCTTGCGGGCAAAGTTGACGAATTAGGACTTAACGCCGTCATCACCATCGACAGCGGTGACCAGGCGATCGCGAAAACAATAATCGGGAACACTTCATCCAAGGATCAGGAGATCCTTGTGATGGATTCAATGCAGAGCACGAAGACCTCCGATAACAGGTCTTATGTTGAGATAATGGAAAGCAATCTCGTAGTTTTGGAGAAGGCACTCGGATAATGGACCAGCTTGTTTGCAAAAATCTTAAACTCGGTTACGAGAATATCACCCTCGCTGAAGACTTGAGCTTCAGTGTCGAAAAGGGCGACTATCTCTGCATCGTAGGCGAGAACGGCGCGGGCAAATCCACTCTCATGAGAACGATCTTAAGGCTCCAGAAGCCTTTAGCAGGCACCATCGAATATAACGATGATCTCACCGCTTCAAAGATCGGCTATCTCCCTCAGCAGACTGTTGTCCAGAAGGACTTCCCTGCTTCTGTTTACGAAGTCGTCCTGTCCGGATGCCAGAACAGCCTGGGCTTTAATATTTTCTATTCGAAGGAAGCAAAGAAGAGAGCTCACGACAATATGGAGCGTCTTGGAATAAGCGACCTTGCGAAGTGGAGCTACCGTGACCTTTCTGGCGGTCAGCAGCAGAGAGTACTTCTTGCAAGAGCGCTCTGCGCAACAGAGAAGATGCTGCTTTTGGACGAACCCGTATCAGGCCTTGACCCGATGGTAACTTTGGAGATGTATGACCTTATCGACAAGCTCAACGATGAGGGCATCACGATAATAATGATCTCACACGACATTGCATGCTCCGTTAAATATGCGAAGCACGTTCTCCATATCGGAAATAATTTCTTCTTCGGAACCGTTGATGACTACAAGACATCGGCTGCCGGCGCGAAGTATCTGGAGGGAGGTCATCACCATCATTAATACGTTGATCTCATACTTCTCATATCCGTTCGTAAGATACGCGCTCATAGTAGGCGTGCTGATCGCACTGTGCTCATCACTGCTCGGCGTAATCCTCGTATTGAAGCGATTCTCATATATCGGAGACGGTCTTTCACATGTCGCATTCGGTGCGATGGCCATAGCAGCAGTAGTGGGCCTTACAGACCGCATGATCCTAACTCTGCCCATCACGATAATCTGCGCGATCCTTCTTTTGTGGACAGGCCAGAATACAAAGATAAAAGGTGACGCGGCCATCGCCATGATATCCGTCGGAGCGCTTGCAGTAGGTTATCTCCTGATGAACCTCTTCCCGACTTCTTCTAATATCTCAGGCGACGTCTGCACAACGCTTTTCGGTTCCATGAAGATCCTTACGCTTACCAAATCTGAGGTAATCCTCAGTATCGTATTGTCGGTCGTAGTGGTAATTCTTTTCGTGGCTTTCTACAACAGATTCTTTGCGGTGACTTTCGATGAGAGCTTCGCGAAAGCAGTCGGCACGAAGACCAATCTTCTGAACCTTCTCATCGCGACCATAATCGCGGTGATCATAGTTCTTGCAATGAACCTCGTAGGCTCACTCCTCGTATCCGCGCTGGTCATCTTCCCTGCGCTGTCTGCAATGAGAGTCTTCAAGAGCTTCCGTTCGGTAACCGTCTGTGCGGCTGTTATATCTGTCGTCTGCGCACTTATCGGAATCATTGTCTCGATCCTGATGGACACACCGGTTGGATCGACGATAGTCATTACTGACATCGCCGCTTTCCTCGTGTGCACGATCATCGGTAAGATCAAAGGCTGATCAGATATCAGGATTTACGTTGTTGCGTATCCTGTTATAGATCTTTTCTTCATCATCCAGGCCGTTTAAAACATAAACATAGGCATCGTAATCACTGTAGGAAAATACTTTGTCTCTCAGGTTTCCCGGAATAACACGGATCTTGTATTTCATTATCTTGGGATCAGTCAGATCAGCATCCGGTGTGTAATTGAACTGGTCGGATACTATCTCATTGCATTTAGCCAGAACGCGCGCCACCTCGCGGGCATCTTCATCTGTGTCGATATAAAACAGGATATCGTCCTCTAAATTAGCTTTAGGGTTGTCCATATAAAAAGGGCAGGCCTCAACGACTTTCATGACATCGTCTCTGTAGTAATCACGGAGGCCTTCGTCATAACAGATCTCTTCCCAGTATCCGCCAAAACCTGTAGTGACCGGACGTGCAATAATCTCATAAGTAAGATCGCGTTCACGGGATTCAAATACATAATGATAATAAAGGTGGCCGTTAGAGGCCTCTTCTTCCTCAACCGAAACAAGACGTGAATCCTCAATGACACGCTCTTCTGCAATGCTCTCGACGGTCCTGTTTTTAGGTGGCTTTGTACATGAACAGATACCGAGTGCGGATGATGCAATGAGGATGGAAGCAACGAACTTAATGCCCTTCGTTTAAGTCTTTCCTTCCTTAAACATCTTCATCATCTCGTTTGTAAGGCTGTATTCATCGGGTTGGAGCTCGATGTCTTCCCTTGAACGCCACTCGGCAACTTTGAGCTCGCCCTCATCCATCTTAATGGTGTCGTCGCCGTCAACGTCACAGTAGAAACCGACGAGGATATCGTCAACGATTCCCCACGGCTGTGATTTGTAGTAACGGATGTTCTTGACCTTAAGACCCGTCTCTTCCATCGCTTCACGAGCGACGGTCTCTTCCAATGTCTCGCCTATCTCGGTAAAACCCGCGACGAGAGCAAAGTGCGCAAAGCCTGTCCTGTATTTGGTCACAAGGATCTTATCGCCGTTCGTGATGCCGACTATGACTGCGGGAACCACGCGCGGGTAGAGCACGTTGCCGCATTCACACCTTAACGCGCGCTCCTTACTGTCTATATAAGTTTCTTTTCCGCATATGCCGCAGTATCTGTTTCCGCGGTACCAGTTCGCGAGCTGGAGCGCCGTGAAAGCAAGGAAAACATTCTCCTTCCCTGCTATGCCGGAACGTCTGAAAGACTTTACGTTCACGAATTCATATCCGTAAGGAATACCGGTTCCTTCCCTTGCATCAAGGAAGAAATAATAATCTTCGTCGAGCGCGAAAAGATAGACCAGCTTGTCTTTAAGCTCTTCATCAATCTCACTTACGCGCGGGAATGCTTCACCCCTGACCAGGATGTCCTGGTGTCTGAAGGCCATAACAAAACTGCCTGAAGCAGGCTTTCTGTCCGGATAATAATGGTTATCCAGCTTATGCGGAAAAATGTCCTGGATCATGTCTTAGATTTTAAACTCCTCGGGAGCAGCCGTGAATGAGCTGAATGTGGCTGTTGCATCCTTGAAGAAGAGGACCTGTGTGTTGTCGTCATCAGGGTTATACATTCCCTTAAGATCAGGATACTTCTCGAGCATGGCAACCTTAACGTCTCTTGAATCATCGTTGATGAGTTCACCTGATACGCGGAGCCATGTTCCTGTCTGTCCGTCAAAAGCGCAGATCTCAGCCTTCGGATTTGCACCGAGCTGCTTTGAAACGGGCTTAACCTTGCCTGTCTGGATATAAAGCTTTCCGTCATAAACGAGTACTGTTCCGAAAGGTCTTACTCTCGGCTGGTCACCGTCAACTGTTGCGAGGTAATAAGTTCTTGTCTTATCCAGAAATTCGCATACTTTTTCAACGTTTGCCATGGTAGTAGTCTCCTTTTATTTGCTTTTATAATTTTACTCTTTAACTTCGTAATCAAAGCTGCTTCTTATCTTCACATACGGTCTTACCTTCGTGTTGGCAACTTCAACATGCAGAGGATTGGAAGAATAGTTCTTCAGAGCTTCCTCATTTTCGAAAAGTGAATCGAGCATTGCATCGCCGCTTGAACTTGCAAGCTTATCTGTGTTTACTTTTATCTCAACAAGACCCGGTATCTTGCCTTGAAGGCCCTCAAGACCTTCCTTGATGCCTGCTTTTATCTGTTCTTTCTCACTGTCTGAATATTCGTCTTTAAGTGTCCAGACTATAACGTGTCTTACCATAAAACCTCCTGTTATTTCAGCATGTCTTCCGTGTAATATCCGCTGTCTATAAGGATTTCCTTGTAATTGTTTTTATCTACGAAAACAGGGGCGCAGAGATATGTATCCAGGAAATCATATCCGTTGTGAAGTGTGCCCGTATTGTTGATCTCAACAGTCTGTCCTTCAGAGATCTGTTTGACCATCTTAACGGTCCTGTCGACAAGGGTTCTGGTGTCCTTGAATACCGACATTGACTGCTTACCGCTGATGATGTTCTTAACGTTTTCGATATCACAGTCCTGCCCGGTGATGATCGGATATGTGCCCTTGTAATATGTCTCGAGCGCCTGGGTAACGCCCAATGCGGTCGAGTCATTGGAGCAGAGCCATGCGTCGATACTCTCACCGTCCAGATAATATGAGGAAATGATGTTTTCTGCTCTTGTCTGGGCTTTCTCAGTCGACCAGACATCTGTAGCAACTTCCTTAAAATCTGTCTGGCCTGAAGGGACCTTCAGAACACCCTCGTCTATATACGGCTGAAGGATATTCATTGCGCCAGAATAGAAATACAGGGCATTCGTATCCGAGACATCTCCTGCCGTCAGCTCAATGTTATAGGTCTCGCCGTCTGATGCATTGTCGAGCCCCAGCATATTTACTATGTACAGAGCCTGGATCTGTCCGACTGCGTAATTATCGAAAGTAACATAGTAATCGACGGGAGCATCCGTTATAAAACGGTCGTAACAGATAACCGTAACGCCTTTATTGTGAGCTTCTTCCACAACCTTACTCAAACTTTCAGGGGAGATTGCCGCGATGATCAGGACCTTGCAGCCTTGGTTTATCTGATTCTCGATCTGTGATCTCTGAGTACTTGTGTCGTTCGAAGCAAACTGAAGATCAACGGAGAAACCCTCAGACTCAAGCGCTTGCTTAAGCATCTCACCGTCACTGTTCCATCTCATAAGATCTTTTGTCGGCATCGAGATGCCTATCTTATTCTCAACAACAGGATCCGTGACCACAACAGGATCTGTAACCGGGTCTGAGCTGCCACCGCCGTAGTAGGGCTCAAGCTCAATGTTTGCAACCAGAGATTCAAGCGTTTCCTTGAACTTCCTGTCTGACTTTTTGGTAACGAGCCAATCGTCGTCTTTGAGAACGAAATCAATCGTTATCTTCTTAGTCTTGTTTGGTTTTACTTCACGGATCTCATCAAGATATTCATCAAACTCTATGTCGAAATATGATTCAGAGATCTCTTCTGCGTCAGGATACTTAAACTCGATCGTGACAGTTCCTTCTTTGTATTTCAGATCGACTTCGGATTCGATGATCTCAAATTTGGAACAGTCCAAAACGGTTGAGAGGATCTCTGCGCGCTCGTTAAAAAATGTGAAAGCCGTCTCTTCCTTTGCATCAACATATTTGGATGCATCCTTGCCTGCAAGGACCTTCGACACATAGGAGTCAAGCGCATCCTCCATGGCAGCCTTCTGCTTGGCCTTGGAAGAGGTGCATCCGGTCGAAGTCAGAAATAGACCGGCTGCCATAAATGCCGCGATTACTTTTGAAGCTTTCATATTCCACCTCCCGGGTAACGGGTTCATCCCCTTTTTGAATCCTTGCCTGACGGTATGTCATTTCTTCGCTCGCTCCATAATTATATCAGTTGCAGCATACAAATAAATGTGATATCTTTGTTATTGAACGCGTTCAATAACTGGAGGCAGACCATGCAAAAAGACGAAAAACTCAACATAACAAAAGAGAAACTGCTCGATGCTACTTTCGCCCTGATGGAAGAGACAGACGATCCTCTTAACGTCACTTCGCGCCAGATAGCAGAACGCGCAGGCGCCAAGCCCTCCATGATCAATTACTGCTTCGGTTCAAGAGAGAACCTTATCTATCAGACTTTTCAGAAGCAGTACCTGAATTTTCTGGAAGATAAAGAAATTGCGAAGCTTATCGCTTCAGATATTACTCCCAGGGAACTGCTTAAAAAGCTTCACTTTATTGTCGCAAAATGCCTTGTCGAAAACCCGAAATTCACAAAAGCAATAACCCCTTACGTTCTCTTCAACAGGGACCTCTCACAGGATTCTTTCAGCTTTGCGTACGTGAAGAAACATTATGCCGGCCGCAAGACCGACAAAGAGTGCAAACTCATCGCGTATGAGATGTCTTCAATGATGCAGCTGATCATATGCAGAAAAGAAGACATTAAGAAAGATTTCGGAATCGACCTTAACAAAGATAAAGAACTCAGGAAATACATCGACATGCGCATAGATCTTCTTCTCGGAGAATGACATGAAATACATATTTGACTTAAGAACGATACCCGAAGAAAAGCTCAATGTGTCAGGCGGAAAGGCAGCATCCTTATCGCTCATGATGAAGAACCTGAAGATGAATATTCCTATGGGATACGTCATCACCGCGGAAGGTTTTCGCGATGGAAAACTTACAGATGAAGCATCCGAAGAATTGAACGGGATTATAGCCAAACTGGACAGGCTTAAGACTTATGCCGTCAGGTCATCTGCGATAGGCGAAGACGGCGAGAATAACTCATTTGCAGGTCAGTATGAGACCTTAACTGACGTTATCGTGCCGGAGATCAGGAATGCCGTAAAACACGTCGCGGATTCGGCAAAGAGCGAACGGGTTGAAGAATATAAAACCCATAATGATATATCCAGCGGAGGCATCGGCATCGTTATCCAGGAGTTCGTAAAACCTGAGTTTGCAGGCGTTATCTTCACCTCCGACATCATCACCGGAAAAGACGATAAGATCGTTGGCAATTACGTTCACGGCGAAGGTGAGAAACTCGTATCAGGAAGCGAGAATGCAGAAGAGTTCAGAATAGGCGCTTTAAAACTTTCTTACGAAGGCAATCCCGAGCTTGCGAGGTTTTCTAAGACGCTTCGCAGATATTCACTCGCAATCCACTCATTTTACAGGGTTCCGATGGATATCGAGTGGGCTGTATCAGGCGGCAGAGTCTATATCCTGCAAGCACGTCCCATAACAACCTTGAAGAGGATCTCCGTAAAGGATTACGACGTCAACGGAACACGCTCAGGCTATAAGCTCCTTACCAAGACCAACGTCGGCGAGATCTTTACAAAGCCAGTAAGTCCCATGACTTTCAGCGTTCTGGAGAAGATCAATGAGTTCCTGGGGCTCCCCGAATGGCTCGACAACATCAACGGCCAGGCATACATGAACATATCTGTAATGTGTTCTCTTATGGTGGCTTTCGGCAAGACTCCCGAAAAGGCTTACGATACCGTAAAAGACCTTGTCGGCGTGATCCCTTCGGGTGTTGAGATCCCCGTATCGCCTTTTGATAAGAAGGCCTTCAACCGTAATCTTTGGAATCTTCTTTTCCCGAAGAACAAATCAAAGCTTTCCAAAAAGGAAAAGCACGATATGGTGCTCCGTTTAGATGATATATCGGAAGAACTTATAGCTGAGATCAGAAAGATAAGTGATAACGCTTCACTCATGAAATACTGGGATGATGTGTTGATTCCTAAGCTTAACGACGGGCTTGCATCGATCCTGACAGAAAGCGGAATGTCACTGGTGCCTCTTTTCGGAACGCGCAAAAAGATCTCGAAGATCGCAGGCGAAGACATGGCAAACCGCCTTTTAACAGGCTGCGTAGGTGTGCTCGCATCGATGAAGCCGGTGCTTTTGCTGGAAGATGTCGCCGAAGGAAAGATGACGCGTGAAGAATACATAAAGATCTGCGGCCACCGCTCCGTTAACGAGATGGAGCTCATGGAGCCCAGACCTTATGAAGACCCCTCCTTCCCCGACAACCTTCTGAATGGCAGAAAAGAGGGCAGCTTGAGCCTCCGGTCGGTCCTTGCAAACCAGGAAGCTTCATTCAGGGAAGCACTGGCTGAATTCAAGTCGAAATATCCTTCCAAGAGCAAGTGGATCGACAAGGAGATCGCAAAGTTCATTCACGCAAATGATTTCAGGGAAGACATCAGGAGCAAGGGCGTAAGGATCTTCTGCGTATTCAGGGAATACTGCCTTAAGGCTGGCACATTAAACGGTCTGGGAGATGACATCTTCATGCTCGGATATAAGGAAATGTTCTCACTTTTGAAGGGCGATACTTCCGTCCTGTCATATATTCCCGCCCGCAAGGATACCTTCAAGAAATATTGCTCCTACCCTGCTTTCCCGAACCTTGTCATCGGCCGCTTTGACGCAGATCTATGGCTGGGCGATCCGGACAGAAGAAACGATGTTTACATCAGCGGCAAAAGTTCAAGCGAAGACATGTCTTCGGACGTCAAAGGCTTTGCCGGCGCAGCAGGTGTCGTCACCGGAACGGTGCGCGTAATCGAAGACATCGATCACATCGGTGAACTCGCAGACGGCGAGATCCTCGTAACCCGTGTAACCAACATCGGCTGGACTGTCGCCTTCCATAAGGTATCCGCAATCGTCACTGACATCGGCGCGCCCTTATCCCATGCGGCGATCGTCGCACGTGAATTCGGCATCCCCGCAGTTGTAGGCTGCCGCAACGCGACGACCGTTCTAAAAACAGGCGATGTCGTTACCGTTGACGGCGGATGCGGCACGGTGACGGTCATCAAACCCGGATAAGCCGTCATAAGAAAACTCTTTTTCTCCGAAATCGACTGCACAGGTTTTTGCCTATGTTTTCGGGCTCAAAAACTGTTCAAAAACCTGTATTTTTCGAGAATCCATGTTTTTGCCTATGTTTTTGGAGGATTTAGATAGGCAAAAAACTGGTCAATAATTCAATTTGTTGTCTGCTCCCGAAAATCCGCATTGCAACATCTCTCCTGTTGGAACTGTATTAAGATTGAGTGCTGTAACGGTATCGTCAATAAAATATTTCTTACTTTATGTTAATATTAAGCGAGGAATAACGACAGGAGAGGGTAGCTCCATGATAGATTTTTATAATGCTTTCATTTCGTACAGACATGCAGATCTCGACTCTAAGATCGCCGAACACGTACAAAAGCAGCTCGAGCATTTCCATGTGCCTCACAAGCTTAAGAAAAAGCTCAAGCACGAAAAGATCACACGTATTTTCAGGGATAAGGACGAACTCCCTATCACGAGCGACCTTACCGAGACGATTACCAACGCTCTCGAAAAGGCCGAATACCTCATCGTAATCTGCTCCACAAACACCAAGGAGTCGATGTGGGTAAAAAGAGAGATCAAGACCTTCCTTAAGACACATACGATGGACAAGGTCCTGACGGTTCTCTGCAACGGCGAGCCTTATGAGGTTATCCCCGAGGAATTGCTCACTACAAAAAAGGAATATGTTGATGAGGCAGGCATGACTCATACGGTCGAAGTTCCGATCGAGCCTTTGTCATGCGATTACAGACTTCCGAAGTCGACTGCCGACAAGGAAGAGCTTCCCCGTCTTGCATCGGCACTTCTGGGCTGCTCTTATGACGAACTTCAGAGAAGAAGAAGACAGTACCGTATCAGACGTGCAACAGCGATCGTGGCTGCCGCATTTGCTGTGCTTCTTGGTTTGGGAACCTATCTCGGATACACGACCAAGAAGATCAACGACAGTTACATGGCATCATTAAGGAGCAGATCTCTCTATCTGTCGAACGAAGCCGAACAGCTTCTTGCAGACGGCAAGAGAACGGATGCTCTCCAGGTAGCTCTTGCAGCACTTCCTAATGATTCACAGAAACAGATGCCTGTTACGGCTGAAGCGCAGCGTGCAATAACAGATGCTACGGGTGCGTACGAATCACTCACAGGAACCCTTAACTATACTTCTGTCTGGAATTATAAGACAACGGGCTATGTTCGTAATATCATTCTTTCAGAAAACAAGAAATATCTTGCTTCATTTGATACAGCAGGCATTGTTTACTGCTGGAATGCATATACAAATCAGCTGCTACTGGATCTGAACACAAACGAAAAACCTGTAGATCTCCTCTTTTTGGAAGACGCTCAGCTTCTGGTAGTGTTCGACGACCGTATTGAGTCTTACCATGTTGAGAGCGGGTCGCTCGTATGGAAATATCAGAGCGATTCAAATTATTCGTTCTTACAAGATGAGGTGGTTTTTGCTGACCACGCGGTATATCTCGATATAGGCAACGGAGAATTAGCAAAGCTTTCGGCAAAAGACGGAAGAGTTATGGACACTTATAAGGTTGATGACGGCATTTTTACAAACTTCAACCGCCTTACTGTATCTCCAGACGGTAAAAAACTGGCTTTCGTTGATAACACCACAAATTACGGAATAGATAAGATCACTTTATTTGACACGGAAACAGGAAAACTTGCCAGTCAGGAGGTTGAAGGATATATCTTTTCAAAACTTCAGTTCGTTGACAATGACCATCTTATCATGATTTCAGATAAAGATGGATCTACATCATCTATAGCATACAGCAACAATATTACATATGTTCAGACTGGTTATATGCAATTCTTCTGTTTCGATACATCAATGAAACAGATCTGGTCTTATGACCTTGATTACACCGATGTAATGACTTCTTATGGTGCTTTAGACCTTCCGGACCGTGATTCCGTTTTGCTTTATGTAGGAAATCATGCTGTTATCGCCGACAAAAACACCGGAGCGATAATCAACGACTACAAGACCGCCAGTTCTATAGTTACTGTCAATGATCACAACAAAAACGGTAATCCGGAATTTATCTGCAGACACGGAGAATATATTCTTACGCTCGGCTCTGATTCGAATACAATGGCTTCCATTAATGTTCTGGGTGATATTGTTTCTAAAGCTATAATCTCAGACAAAATCTATACAGCTTACGATTATGGTACTGATATCGTTTGCCACAACTACGGAATTGAAGATGATGAATGGAGTTCCATTGATGCTTACGGCGGTTTTTATACCGGAACAAGTTATCAGAAATACTGTAATGACGGGGAAAATCTTATCATTGCATCAAAAATGCATGATGTTGATATTATCAGAGTAAGTGTAATCGATATGAACACCGCAGAACTTGTTTTCTCTGAAGATGTTGAATACAAAGGCGGTTACCTGTCACATTTTGAACTTTATAACATTGATGATGAGATCTACGGATTTTTCGGCAACAATGCTTATTTGATCAATATTGATAAAGAAAGAGTGGAAGATGCCGGCATAGAATTAAGCGATCAGGATGATTTGTCCAACGGCATGATAATAAACTGCAACATATTGCATTCTCAATTAACTGCGGAAGTATGGAAAGCCGACGGCTCAAACCACAAGGAATTCGAACCTCTTGATTTAGAAGACCTCAATTTTGTTCTATTAGGCGAACCAATATATGTCGAGCAGATAAATAAGTTCTTTGTGCCTGCAGGAAACCGGTTGTTTGCAGGAGATCTTGACTCTAAAACATTCGAGGAATTGGATGTTCCTGATGACTGGTCCTTGGAAAAACGTATGAGAATTACTATAACGGCATCAGATGACGGTTCACGTGTTTTCTTCTCTGACGGAAACATCTTTTTCGTAACAGATGAATCCTTTAAAGAACTGTACAGCACTAACTGTTTAAGCAGTCAAAGGTACGGTGCCAAATTTAGAGACGGTATTCTTTATCTGCTCTCTGATGATTATCTTATATTATATGATTCCAATGATGGATCTCTGATAAAACAAGTACCTACCACTGCTTACGGAGCCGGTGATTTAGAAATATATTTTGATGAAAAGAACAACCAGTTATTTATTCAGACAGAAGATCAGATATGCATTCTCGATGCAGAAACCTGGATCGAGATTGCAAGCATCGAAAATGCTTACTGTTATCACGAAGGAACAGACCGCTTCTTTGTATATTCTTTTGTGTCAGAAAGAGAATGTAAACCGGGATACATTAAGCACTACACCATAGATGAGCTGATAGAGAAGGCTCACAATTATCTGGGTGATCAGGAAGTGCCTGAAGAATTAAAGAATAAGTACGGTATCTGATCCTTTGTTTGATTGATTTGTAAATGCGTAATGCGGGGCGTCTCCTTACGGGGCGCCCTGTTTTGTGGAGTGCGTGTTTTCGAACCGGTTGCGAAAAGTGATGTGACAGAATCCGTGACGGAAACGGCTCATTTTGTCACATAGTTTTTAAGGTCGACGAAAAGTCGACGAAAATGACGTTTCTCGTCGATAAAATCGTCGAATTGAGCCGGATTCGACGAAATCGTCGACGATTTTGCCCGTTTCCGTCTAACAATCGTCGACGTGGTGTCACTCGCAAACTAAAAAAGGATGCCACACAGCATCCTCTTTATAATCACATTTCTTATCTGTTTGTCCTGGGCTTGTAGAACCTGTCGAAAAGCTCGCCCTTTACGATGTAGATATCGTGCTCGTCATCCGCTCTGACGGTCAGGTAATCGCCAATGTCGCCTGAGTAGTACTTATCCTCAGTCCATGCCGTGAAGAGCTTTACGGGCTGCTCCAGGGGCTTTGCAAATACGACGGAATTGGTGACTGTTCTTACCGTCTTGGCAAAAGGCATGACCTTCTTGACTTCGCCGGTGGCTCTGTTCTTGATCCTCGGCTCGTATTCGAAGTCTCTCGTGAAGACGAAGTTTGTGAGCTGATAGCTGCTTAAGAGCTTCTTTTCCTTGATGGGATAGATCTCGCCTTCAACACCGATCATGAGATAAGCCTCTTCGTCGATGACTGTGTCAACGTCGCCTTCAAGAGTTCTGATGTTGATGGGTGTACCGGCCGGGAAAACATCAGTGAGCCTGATGCAGCCCAATGTCTGGGAGACTTTGTCGTATGCCTTCCATTTCGAAGTGTTGAGCTTCGTATTCTTGGCATAGATAACGAGATATCTGTCGTAATACCACTGGAGACGCTCTTCGATGGTCTCCTTGGCTGACTTGGTCAGGAAGTCGGGCATCATGGTGCCGCCGGCTTTGAGCATGTGACCGCCGCCACCGCCGCCTAAGCCTTCAGCAAGGAATGCCGCGAGTTCATCTGCGTGGACTTCCTTTGAACAGCTTCTGACTGAGAATTTGACCTCATACGGGCTCTCGTAGAACGCAACGCATACATTAACGTTTTCGGTCTCAAGGGCAAAGTCGCTAATGACACCCAAGATGCAGGGGTCACAGGCCTCAGCTTCGATGACCAGGTATCTGTTGCTCTCGTGGAACTCGTAGTTCATGATGGCCTTGCCTGTGATCTGGAGTTCATCAAGAGAGATGTTTGAATTGATCATCTCCGTTACCGTGGCTTTATTTACGACCAGCTGGTCCAGCATATCGCGGTCTAACGGGTGTGATACCTCCGACAGTCTGTTGGTATCGGAGAAAAGTCCGTAGTAAAGTGCCGTTGAAAGCATTCTGTTGTCATTCGGGTTAAAGCCTTCGTTACGGATAAGGTTCCAGCAAAGTGTCGAGCAGCTGCCGACATCGCTTCTGATATAGCTGATAGCCGTTGCAGGAATTTCTGATTTCTGATGGTGGTCGATGATGCCGATCCTCTTGGACTTCGTGGTCGTGACGTTCTTCTGTCCGTACTGACAGTCAACGTAAATGACGAGCTCAGGCTCCTCGGCAAAGAACGGTTCGTACTCAACGGGAACGTCAAGTTCCTTGCACATGATCATGAGATTGCTCTTCTTGATCTCGTTTCTGCCTCTGTAGATAAATCTGGCCTTTTTACCATTCTGCTGGAAATACCACATCAGTGCGTAGCCTGAGGCGAGCGCGTCAGCGTCCGGATTATCGTGGCACTGAATGACGATATTCTTGTACTTCAAAAACTCTTTTAATTCCATAAACAACTACCCGAATTTACAAAGTTGCTCCACCATTGTACCAAAAAGATAGGAAAAACACACTTATTTGTGGTGTGGCATTTTGGTGACAACTCGAAAAAGTTGTCTCAACCGCAAGGCTTCAGCGGGCGGAAAGCCCCAGTTTCCTTCTGTTTGCGACCATGAGCACGATCGCCGTTATGGGCACCGCGAAAACATAAATTGCCGCATATGCGAGCAGGAACACCGGCTTATCCATGGGCCAGACGGCGGTAAGGATTCCGCAGTAGAGGTTGCTCAATGAGTGAAGGATCATGCAGGGCCAGACCTTCTTTGTCCTTGCCGCAACGAAACCGAACGAGAGTCCTAATACGAACGTGTAGAAGAACTGCGCAGGGCCCTGTGAGATTATGTGCGGGAGCGCAAAGAAAAGTGCCGACAGCAGTATCGCGGGCTTTGTTCCCAATACCATGAGCCTGTCAAAAAAGATCTTCCTGAAGAGAAGCTCCTCCATTACCGGCGCGAAGACCAAAAGCAGAAATCCATAGAACAGCGGCTGCGCGAGGATATCTTCCGCCGTGGTTGCAGGCGTGCTGATATTTAAGATCTTGATGAGGACCGCCACGGGAAACTGCGCCAGAAAGGAAAAACCTGACTGGATCAGGAATATCTTTCCCATGTTTGCAAAAGAGGGCTTCATCAGAGGCGTGCCGCTTTTCGAGACGGGCATACCAAGCAAAACAAGATATGCCAGCGGCATTGCGACCGCATAGGGGATCACCGTCGCACAGAGAAGCTGCCTTGCTGTTTGAGACATACTGCCGAACAGATATGTATCACCGAGATAAACGAGACCTTTGTAAATTCCGAACCAAATGACGAGAGACGCTAAGACTCTAATTACCGTCAACCATTTCTTCTTCGTATCCATCTTCCTGATGCTCCTTATGAAATTCATTCAAAGCATCGTTCATTTTGTCGGTACGGGCTTTCTTGACGAAATACGTAATGGTCTGGGCTATCGTGAACGTGATGACAAACATCACAGCAAAGAGCAGCAGATCTTCCGGCTTGAAAAAGCTGCTTCTCGTATAAAGACCCAGCATCGCAAAGCCGAAGTACAGCGGCGCAAACATAATGTTGACGAGCACGTAAGGCTTGTTTTGTGCCCACTTTGTTCCAATAAGATACGTCCTTACTACTGTCAGAACAAACAGCATGGTGTAGACCAGGAACAGCCTTAAGATGATCTCAGGATTTATGAGCCATCCGAAGTAAGCCATGATACCGGCAAGCAGAACAACGCTTGCGGAGAAAACCGCCGTCACGATGATGAATGCTTTTTTGCATGACTGCTTAAGTCTCTTAAGGTCCATGTTAAGCATCTCCTTTCATGCCGATGGTCTTCTTGAGATCTCCGACGTAACCTCTTGAGACAATGACTGTCTCGCCGTTTGCGAGAAGGAGCCTTAGCTTTCTTCCCTCGTCAGGAGATATCTTGCGGACGGCATTTACGTTTACGATCTGAGCCTTGGAGATGCGCACAAAGTTTCTCGTTCTGCACATTTCCTCGAGTTCATAAAGAGTGTTTCTGACTTTGTAGACTGACGCTGAAGTGTATGCGAAAACATATCTGTCCACTGCCTCAAAATACAAGATTTTCGAGAATGTCACGGGTACGCTGTCGCCGTTGTCTTTGATCCCAATCAGGCTGTCATGTGCACTTTTGACGGCGCTTATCAGGTTCTCAACTTCAGCATCCATTTCCTGAAATCTGATCTCGACTTCAGTCTCCTTAATGTCTTTCTTCTCTTTAAGGATCAAACGCACTTTAATGCCTCCGTCAGGCCCACTATCCTCTATATGTTTGCGCGCTTCAAGAACATCCTGCATAAGATGTACTTTTGCGTGAATAAGTTGCCACGTAAAACTATTATACCCATTCTCACGGCGCGTCGAAAATGCAATTGACAACGCCCTCACCTGCAAGTAAGATGAATGTGCAGCAGATCAATTAGTTATTCGCGTTCTGCTGCCGCGACGCTTTTATAAGCGGGGTTAATAATGATAAGAACCTTGGAATCTCATCATGAATGACAAAGAAGGGCGCTTATTTGGCGCAAAGTTTTGCTGTTCGTGAAAGGAGGTTCTTTTTTATGTTTCACGACAAAGATTTTGAATACTACGAAAAGATCGCTCACTGGAGTTTTGACGAGTACGACTGTCACACAGAGAGCCTGACGGACTGGGATCTTTATGAGATCTTAAAGTCTGTCGCAACACCGGATTCGCACGTGCTGGATCTCGGCACGGGCGGCGGCGAGAAACTGCTTGCAAATTATCCTGACTGCGCGGAGATCGTGGGCACTGATTACTCGCCCAACATGGTCGCCACAGCCCTCGAAAACCTTACAAAGAGCGGCCGCAAAAACATCACGTTCAAAGTGATGGACAACCTTCACATGGATGTCCCTGACAATCACTTTGACGTCGTTGTCGCGCGCCACACCTGCATTGATGCAGAGCAGATCATGCGCTGTCTCAAACCCGAAGGGTTTCTTCTGATCAGAGGCGTCGACAAGTACGACTGCTGGGATCTGAAGAAGACCGTGGGTTACGGACAGGGCTTTGACGATCCGGTTCCCATAAGCATCGTTGACTACGAGAATGTGCTTTCTGCAGGTTTTCGCGACGTGGAACTGGTACCTATCCACGAGCGCGAATTCTACAAAGATGCAGCGACATTCATGGCATTCCTCGAAGTCGTTCCGATCCTCGACCACATGCCGGAAGATGAAGTCCTTGACGGTTACATCGCAAGGAACACCTACTCCGGAAGGGTCAGGCTCATACGACGCTACTACGGGATAACCGCGAGAAAGTGATCAGAGTATATCGATATACTCGCCTGCGAGGGCTTTATTCATGCTCCTGACTGCGCAGAACTTGCCGCACATGGAGCATGTATCCTCGTGCTCGGGCGCTCTGTCATCGCGGATGGCTCTGGCCGTCTCAGGATCGATCGCGCATGCCCACTGACCTTCCCAGTCGAACTTTCTTCTGGCCTTTGCCATCTTATTGTCTTCGTCCATCGCGTGAGGGATCTTTTTCGCGATGTCGGCAGCATGTGCAGCGATCTTGGATGCGATGATTCCCTGCTTAACGTCGTCAACGTTGGGAAGAGCGAGGTGCTCGGCAGGTGTTACATAGCAAAGGAAAGCGGCGCCTGAAGCGGCTGCGATCGCGCCTCCTATTGCGGAAGTGATGTGATCGTATCCGGGTGCGATGTCAGTTACGAGGGGTCCTAAAACGTAGAAAGGCGCGCCCATGCAGATGCTCTGCTGAATCTTCATGTTTGCTTCGATCTGGTCCATCGGCATGTGGCCAGGTCCTTCTACCATGACCTGCACGTCCTTCTCCCACGCGCGCTTTGTGAGCTCGCCGAGTCTTACAAGTTCTTCTATCTGGCAGACATCGCTGGCATCAGCAAGGCATCCCGGACGGCAAGCGTCACCAAGAGAAATCGTTACATCGTATTCCCTGCAGATGTCAAGGATCTCGTCATAGTATTCGTAGAAAGGGTTCTCGTTTCCGGTCATGCACATCCATGCAAAGATCAGTGAGCCGCCTCTGGATACGATATTCATCTCTCTTTTGTGCTTCTTGATCTGGTCAATCGTGTGTCTTGTGATACCGCAGTGAAGCGTTACGAAATCAACGCCGTCTTCAGCGTGAAGCCTTACAACGTCGATGAGATCTTTTGCAGTAAGCGTCGCGAGGTCTCTCTGATAGTGAATTACCGCATCGTAGACCGGAACGGTGCCGATCATGGCAGGACACTCTGAAGTAAGCTTGCGTCTGAAAGGGATCGTGTCGCCGTGTGATGAGAGGTCCATTATGGCATCCGCGCCCATCTCGACAGCGGCGTTAACCTTCTGCATCTCGATGTTGTAATCCTTGCAGTCGCGCGATACGCCGAGATTAACATTTATCTTTGTCTTGAGCATTGAGCCGACACCCTCAGGGTCGATGCACTTGTGATTCTTGTTTGCACAGATCGCAACCTTGCCTTCTGCAACCCAGTTACGGATCTCTTCTTCTGTCCTGTATTCTTTTGCCGCAACGGTCTTCATCTCGGGTGTAACGATGCCTTTTCTGGCTGCTTCCATCTGTGTCTTGTAAGTTCTTTCCATATGTATTCTCCTCATATTTTGTATTTGGTTCTTAAGTCGTGTCCGTGATCTAACGGTCCTCTTCCGCGCCCCAGATCAAGACCTGCCGTTATTGCTTCCGTGATATATTCTTTCGCGCGCGTTACTGCCTGCGGAACGTCCATTCCTTTTGCAAGATTGCACGCGATAGCGCTTGATAAAGTGCACCCCGTTCCGTGCGTGTTTTCGTTATCTATTTTCTTCATCGCGAAAACATAAAACTCACCGTCGTGGTACAAAACATCATTTGCGTTTTCTTCCGAATGACCGCCCTTGATGAGCACCGAACATCCGCATTCTTTATTTATCTTTTCTGCGGCATTTTTCATGTCATCTTCTGCATTTATCTTCATGCCTGAAAGCACTTCTGCTTCTGGCACATTCGGTGTAACAAGCGCTGCTAACGGAATGAGTTTTTCTTTTAACGCTTTCACGCTCTCACTGTTAGACAGATCAGCTCCGCTCGTTGCAACCATGACAGGATCGACAACAAGTTTTTTCACGTTATAAAACTTCATTCTTTCAACAATGATCTCCACCATTTCCTTGCTTGGTATCATGCCCGTTTTTACTGCATCGGGAACGATGTCTTCAAACACAGAATCTATCTGGTCTTTAAGGAAGTCGCCTGTAGCGTTTTGTATTGATCTGACGCCCGTTGTATTCTGCGCAGTAAGCGAAGTGATTACCGACATTCCGTACACGCCGTTTGCGAGCATCGTCTTAAGATCTGCCTGTATTCCGGCGCCGCCCGAGCAGTCGCTTCCTGCAATGGTCAAAACCTTTTTCATCGGCTCCTCCTTAAGTCTTCAAATGCATCTTTAAGTTCCTCAGCGGCCAGCTTCGGGTCTGCTGCTTTCATGATCGCCGACACCGCACAGATGCCTGCAATATCAATGCCTTTGAGCACACCGAGATTAGTGCTGTTAAGTCCGCCGATCGCATTTACCGGGATCGGCACGGCCTTTGTGATCGCATCCAGAGTTTCAGTTGAAGTAAGAACTGTTTTGACTTTGGTCGTAGTCGGATATATTGCTCCGACACCAAGATAATCAGCACCGTCTTCGTATGCTTTCAGAGCTGCTTCAACAGTCTTTGCGGTGGCACCAAGGATCTTGTTGTTTCCGATTATCTTTCTTGCTTGTTTTACAGGCATATCCTCAGCGCCGACATGCACGCCTTCAGCGCCTGATGCGAGCATGACATCCACCCTGTCATCAACAATCAGAGGCACATTGTATTCACTTGTAAGTGCATGGACTTTCTTTGCAAGATCTATGTAGTCACGAGTTGATCTGTTTTTCTCGCGAAGCTGGATCAAAGTAACTCCGCCTTCCAAAGCAGATTTCACTCTTGCAAGAAATTCGTCTTCCTCATATACAGTGCTGTCAGTGATGAAATACATCGTGGGATCGAAGCCGATTTTCTTTTCGCTCATTGCATCTAAAAGTTTCACCATAAATGTTCCTGTTCCGTCTGCTATTCGCGCTGCTTCTTCACCGCACTTTTTGAAAAATCTGCACGCATCAACAACGCTCTGAAAAGCGTTTTCGCGCGCGAGATAAGTCGCGATAACAGCTCCTAAAATGCATCCTGTTCCGGTTACGGAAGAAAGCATTTCAGTACCACCGTTAACTTCTGTAACCGAGCCGTCAAAACCTATGAAATCAGTCTTTCCGGTCGCAAGAACAATGGCGTTTGTATCTGCAGAAATCTTCAGGATCGCGCGGCGCACGGACTCTTCGTCGATGCCTGTTTTCGCATCGACACCGATGTCTTTATATGCATCATTTCCTATCGCTAAGATCTCGGAATAGTTTCCCTTAATGACTGAAAATCTGCCTTCGGAAATAAGAGCTCTTACGAAGCTTTTTCGAAGTGAGGAACACGCGCAACCCACTGCATCGAGAACGACCGGAATTCCCTTGTTATTTGCGACTTTGAGCGAGATCTTCATGGATGTCATCCTGACATCTGAGATGTTGCCGAGATTAATAAGCAATGCAGACGCGGTCTTTGTTATCTCCTCAACTTCCAAAGGGTGCTCAGCCATTATCGGCTTGGCACCCAGAGCAAGGACAGCATTAGCTGTCTGATTGATCGATATCGGATTGGTTATGCAGTGGATCAGGCAGGTTTGTGCTCTGTCTGTTTTTTCCATAAAGCTCCTCCTGCAATGATCTTATGCTGCATCTTCTTAAGCACTCCGACATGCTGGAGCCTGTACAGAAGGATTGCCGCGATGCTTCCGCCGATCAGGGTGCCGCACGTAAAAGACGGCACGTAGAAAAACCATCCGAGGCCTTCTCTTCCGCAGATGTAAGTCATGACGGGATAAGATACGATCGCACCTATTATTCCCGTTCCGACGATCTCGCCCAAAACGGCTGCCCAGATCTTACCCTTGGTGACTTTATAAAGTATTCCTGAAAGCAGCGCGCCGAACACCGCACCCGTAAGCGCGAGCGGCGGAATGCCCATCACGCACATCCTGATGATGCCTATAAGAAGCGCAACAAGAAACGCATCAACAGGACCCAATAAAACTGCAGCCGTGATGTTGATCAGATGCGCCATCGGGCACATACCCTCGATCCTCAAAAGCGGCGAGATCACAACTCCGATCGCGATCAGAAGCGCCATTACCGACAGTCTTAACACATTGTATCTTTTCATTTTTGTCTCCTTCCGGACACGAAAAAGGGAGCTGCCTGATTACTGACAACTCCCTTCAAAACACTCTGTGTTAAGCATCCCTACGTTGGCATTATCCAAATCAGGTTCTCGGTCGAAGGTCGCACCTTCCTCTCAGCCTGTATACAAGCTCCCGTTTCCGTATTCAATTTTCGAAAAGAAGATTACACTAACATAAACATAACTGCAAGAGGTTTTTGAAATTATTTGCGTATCTGGACTCCAGATATAAACGCAAATAAAAACCTCACCCAAGACCACGAATCCTGAAGTGAGGTAATATTTTTCCTACTTCGGAAGCAACCGTCTCTGCAGACCGTGCTATCCTAAAGTAATTCTAACATCGAGTATAAAAGCAGTCAACGAATGTCTTCTAAATTGTCCTTATAATCAAGCTTGCCTCAGATTTGCGTTAATCAAAATTATATGTACAATTTAGCCGTAAAAATAGTATAGGGGATAGATCAATGTCATTTAAAAAAGTTATATCTGTTGTAGTAATTATCGCTATCGTAGCAGGTGCGCTTTGTTCCTGCACTTCGAAAAAGCGCGTACATATTCCGCACCGCTTCGCATCCGCCGAAGAAGGTCGCGAGCTGATGCTCTCCAATGAGGATAACTACTATAGCCACTTCTCGCAGAATGATCTTGATTATAAGATGCAGAAGACCGGCGCAACAATGGAAGAATATAAAGCATTTGCTGCAGAGCAGGTGCAGGACTTCACCGCTGTCGAAAAATCTTTCATCAACAAACGCATTAAAAACATCGAAAAGACTCTCGAGAAGAACGGCTACGAACTTCCCGAGATCGACGAGATCGTATTCATCAAAACCACTATGGAAGAAGAGCTCGGTGCCAGCGGTTATACACACGGCACGCAGATCTATCTGAACGCAACGGTCATCTCTGCGTATTCTTTAATGAGCATCTTACCGGAGACCGCGCAGCTGGCTGATGAGCTGATCTGCCACGAGATCTTCCACTGCCTTACAAGGAATAATCCTGAATTCAGGGAAGACATGTATTCGATAATTAACTTCACGGTTGCAGATTCCGATTTTGAAATTCCCGCAAGCGTTTTCGAGTATCACATCACAAATCCTGACGTTGAGCATCACGACTCGTATGCGTCTTTCATCATCGACGGCGAAGAAGTCCCGTGCTTTACGGACTTCATTACGACAATGCACTTCGAAGAATCCCAGTCTACATTCTTCTCCTGCAGTGAGACCGCACTTATTCCGATCGACGGCAGGGACACCTACTACACACCTGCCCAGACTTCCAATTTCTATGAGATCTTCGGTGAGAACACAGGCTATGTCGTAGACCCTGAAGAGTGCATGGCAGACAACTTCGCATATGCGATCGTCTACGGTATCGAAGGGCGCGATAATCAGGGCTATCCGAGTCCTGAGATCATCCAGGCCGTTATAGATTACCTGAAGAAATAACTAAAGTTCCACGTGGAACGGTAAAAGGGGTGCCTCGCTTTCGAGACACCCCGTTTTTGTTTGTATAAAAAACCTGTTATGCAACTGTTAGCGTTTTTTAGGGGCAACAATTGCACAAAATCGCATTTTTGTGCAACTGTTGGCCGTTTTTTTCGCAAACAATTGCACATTGTGGTTTGCATAATTACGATCTGCCCAGCCTGTACTTAAAATCCTTATACCCGAAGTCTGTCAGCTTTTCGAAAACACCATCGGCCCCAAGCCTGTAGATATCCGGCAGCGGCATTCCGTTAAAGGTATTATTCTTGCATGTCGTATAGATCGCCATGTCGCCGAAAACGAGCATGTCGCCAGGATTAAGTTCGCGATCAAAACCATATTCGCCGATAACGTCGCCCGACAAACACGTGGGGCCTGCAAGGCGGTAAATAAAAGGCTTTTTGCAGTCACTGTCAGCGTCCAGAAGCGGCGGCGTATAGGGCATCTCAATGACGTCAGGCATGTGGCATGCTGCACTCGCATCCAAGATCGCGATCTTAACGCCGTTGTTTTCGACCACGTCGAGTACGTGAGTTAAAAAGTATCCAGCGTTTAATGCAACTGCTTCGCCGGGTTCAAGATAGACCTGGACATCCCACTTGTCACGCGCATATATGAGAAGCTTCTCGAGTCTTGCAACATCGTAATCAGCTTTGGTGATGTGATGTCCGCCGCCCATGTTGAGCCATGTCATGCGCGGAAGAACGTCGCCGAACTTCTCTTCAACTGCCTTCAAAGTAATCTCCAGCGCATCGGAATCCTGCTCGCAGAGAGTGTGGAAATGAAGACCGTCTAAAAGCTCCAGCAGTTCAGGAGTCATGTCCTTATCCCAGACAGCCCTGGTGACGCCCAGGCGGCTTCCCTTTGCGCACGGGTCATATATCTCATGACCTTCCTGCGTGGAGCATTCAGGGTTGATACGAAGGCCTACGCTCTTGCCGTTCAGCTTTGCTGTCACACCGAACTTTTTAAGCTGGTTGATCGAGTTGAAAACGATGTGGTCAGCGTACTTTAAAAGCTCATCGAATTCGTCATCCCTGTATGCAGCGCAGAAGACATGAACCTCGCCTTCGGGCATCTCTTCTTTGCCGAGGCGCGCTTCAAATAAACCGCTTGCTTCGGTGCCTGAAAGACACTTTGAAAGAAGCGGATAGAAATCGTAATTCGAGAATGCTTTCTGCGCAAGAAGGATCCTGCATCCGGTGTGTGACATAACCGATGAGAGCACCTCAGCGTTGTGCAGAAGTTTCTTCTCATCGATAACATAACAAGGCGTTTTCAAAGCCTTGATGCCGTCACCGTTTATAACATTTTCGAGCCCGGAAAAGATCTCGTTCATGGCCATCATTCAACCAGTACGGGTGCGTGAGATTCGCGCTTGGGAAGGCCGTACTTATCGAGTGCTTCGATGAACGGATCGGGATCGAATTCTTCTACTGTGTGAACGCCCTTCTCTGTCCACTTTCCTGTGAGGAGCATCATGGCGCCGCACATAGCGGGAACGCCTGTTGTATAGCTGATCGCCTGGCTCTCGACTTCCTTGTAGCACTCCTGGTGATCGCAGACATTGTAGATGTAATAAGTCTTGTCCTGTCCGTCCTTCTTGCCTGTGAAAATGCAGCCGATATTTGTCTTTCCGTGTGTGCGGGGGCCGAGGCTTGCAGGGTCAGGAAGAAGCGCCTTCAGGAACTTGATCGGAACGATCTCGTGGCCTTCGAAGTTGATCGGTGTTGTTGAGAGCATGCCGACGTTTTCGAGACACTTCATATGTGTAAGATAGCTCTGACCGAAAGTCATGAAGAAGCGGATGCGCTTAACTTCAGGGATGTTTACGGCGAGAGACTCAAGCTCTTCGTGGTGGAGAAGATACATGTCCTTCATGCCGACGGAATCGAAATCGTATTCTCTCTTGATGCTCATCGCAGGGATCTCTACCCATTTGCCGTTTTCGATGTAGCTGCCCGGAGCGGATACTTCTCTGAGGTTAACTTCAGGGTTGAAATTTGTAGCGAAAGCATAGCCGTGGTCACCGCCGTTGCAGTCTAAGATATCGATGGTGTCGATCGTATCGAACTCATGCTTTTTAGCGTATGCGCAGTAAGCCTGTGTAACGCCGGGATCGAAGCCGCAGCCTAAGAGCGCAGTAAGACCTGCCTGCTCGAACTTCTCTTTATATGCCCACTGCCAGCTGTAATCGAAGTAAGCAGAAAAGCCCTTTTCTTCGCATCTCTTCTCGTATATCTTGCGCCACTCCGGATCGTCTGTATCCTCAGGCTCGTAGTTTGCAGTATCCATGTAGTTAACGCCGCAGATGAGGCATGCGTCCATGATGGTAAGATCCTGGTAAGGAAGCGCGATGTTCATTACGAGATCAGGCTTATATGAATTGATAAGGTTAACAAGTTCGTCTACTTTGTCAGCATCTACCTGTGCAGTCGTAACTACAGTCTTTGTCTTGCCCTTCAATGCTTCTGCAAGCGCGTCGCACTTTGACTTGGTACGGCTTGCGATGCAAAGCTCCGTAAAAACGTCATCTGCCTGACAGCATTTTCTGATCGCAACATTTGCAACTCCGCCACATCCGATTACTAATACTCTGCTCATTTATCGTTCTCCTTTTTATGTATTTATGGAAAGGATCAATTCCCTTAAAACCTTGCATGCCACTGCGGTCGAAGCGCCGCTGATGTCGAGCATGGGCGCGAGTTCGTTCAAATCCGCGCCGACTATGTTTGTCTTGCTTACTTCAAGAATAGCAGCAAGCAGTTCCTTGAAATTCACGCCGCCTGCTTCGGGTGTTCCGGTGCCGCAGAAAACGGACGGATCGAGGCAGTCCAGATCGATCGTGAAATAGACCGGAAGATTATCTGACTTAAGTTCGGTGACGAGTTCTGTAAGACCGTCGAAATCAAACTTGTGCATGTCCGTGTGCTCGTCTGCAAAACGGAATTCCTCGCGGTCACCACTCCTGATGCAGAACTGGTGGATCCTGCCGTCGCCGACAAGCTCATAGCATCTTCTGATGACGCACGCGTGGCTTAATTTAGCGCCGAGATAATCGTCTCTTAAATCCGCATGCGCATCAAAATGGATGATGTGCATTTTCGGATACTTCTCGAAAACAGCTTTTACCGCTGCAAAAGTAACGAGATGTTCTCCTCCGAGCATGATGGGCAGCTTGCCGTCATTTACGATCTTACGAGCCTGCTCTTCAATGTCCTTAAGCGCATCTTCGGGAGAGCCGAAGCAGAGCTCCAGGTCGCCGCAGTCGAAGACTTTAAGATCTGTCAGGTCCTTGTCCTGATAAGGGCTGTATGTCTCTATTCCAAAGCTCTCGTGACGTATGGCGGAACTTCCGAATCTTGCGCCGGGCCTGAAGCTCGTCGTGGAATCAAAAGGCGCGCCGAACAGGACGATCTTCGATTCTTCGTAATCGCTGTCGCAGCCGATAAATGTCTCTACATTTTTGTTCACGCTTCCACCTCCATCAGCATTTTCTCAAGGTAAGCCGGCAGATAGAACGAGCCTATGTGCAGCTTTGTCGTATAGTACTTCGTGCTCAGATGAAGGCTCTTCCAGCGTTCCTCATCGAAGTCGTTGATCGGGTGATACTTCTTGCTCGCAAAACCGAAAAGCCAGTAGCCTGCAGCGTATGTCGGGATATGCGCCTGATACACACGGCTGATCGGGAACGTGTTTACGATCCTCTTGTGGCTTCTCTGCATCGCCTCGGCATCGTGCTTATAGAACGGGCTTCCCTGCTGGTTTACCATGATGCCGTCGCTTCTTAACGCGTTATAACAAATGCCGTAAAACTCTCTTGTGAAATAACCTTCGGAAGGTCCGAACGGATCGTTGGAGTCAACGATGATGAGGTCGTACTCGTCCGTCGAACGTCTTATGAATCTCAGTGCGTTATCGAAATAAATATGCACGCGTGAATCGTCCAGCTTGCATGCGTTCTCGGGAAGGTATGTGCGGCATGCTTCGATAACTTGCGGATCCATCTCAACAAGGTCGATGCGCTTAACGCTCTCGTATCTTGTGAGCTCCTTAACAACGCCGCCGTCACCCGCGCCGATAACGAGAATGTCCTGGACATTGGGATGAACGGACATCGGGATGTGCGTGATCATCTCGTTGTAAATGAATTCATCGCGCTCGGTCAGCATTACGTCTCCGTCGAGTGCCAGAACCTTGCCGAATTCCGGCGTATCGAAAATATCGATCTGCTGATAATCGCTCTTGCTTGAATAAAGATGCCTTGTGACACGAAGACTGTGTCTTACGTCAGGTGCATGATATTCGCTGAACCACAAATTCAAAGCCCATTCCTCCTTATACCAAAACGTTAATGTTATTAATATCCGGATCTTCCGAACCTGTCATGGAACACCCCTTCGCCTTTGCGTACTGGATGTAATTGATTATGTCTTCAGTGATCCTCTCACCCGGCGCAAGGATCGGGATTCCCGGCGGGTAGCACATAACGAACTCGCTGCAGACAAAGCCCGAACTCTCGTTGATCGGAACACTCTTCTTCTGTGAATAGAAAGCTTCCTGGGGACTGCAGACAACTTCAGGATCGATGTATTCCTGACTCAAAAGTCCGTCCGGATCTTTCTTGTATCTTCTCTTGATCTCAGCTAATGCGCTGACGAGTCTTTCGAGCTCCTGCATCCTGTCACCGATCGAGAGGTATGCGAGGATATTTCCGATGTCGCCGAACTCGATCTGGATGTCGTATTCATCTCTTAAGATGTCGTAAACTTCGATGCCCGCAAGGCCGATGTCTCTTGTATGTACACTGAGTTTAGTAGGGTCGAAATCAAAGATCGAATCGCCGTTGATAAGCTCCCTGCCGTAAGCATAATAACCTCCGACAGCATTGATCTCTTCCCTGGCATACTCAGCCATCTCGACAACTTTGCGGAAGACTTCCTTGCCGCGGAGTGCCAGATTACGGCGGCTGATATCAAGGCTCGACATGAGAAGATAGCTGCCTGACGTTGTCTGCGTAAGGTTTATGATCTGTCTTACGTGTCTCTCGCTTACATTTTCGCCGATGAGCAAAAGGCTGGACTGCGTAAGGCTTCCGCCGCTCTTATGCATTGAGACTGCAGCCATGTCGGCACCTGCCTTCATTGCGGAAACAGGCATGTTATCACCGAAATAAAAGTGCGTACCGTGAGCTTCGTCAGCAAGGCAGAGCATGCCCGCTTCGTGAGCCATCTTTACGATCGCGCGGATATCGCTGCAGATACCGTAATAAGTCGGGTTGTTGACCAGTACTGCAACCGCATCGGGATTCTCTTCAATGGCCTTCCTGACCTGGTCGCGGCTCATGCCGAGAGAGATGCCCAGACGGCAGTCAACTTCCGGATTAACATATACCGGGATCGCGCCGCAAAGGACAAGGGAATTGATAACGCTTCTATGCACGTTTCTCGGCAGGATGATCTTATCGCCGTGCTTGCAGCATGACAGCACCATGCTCTGTACAGAGCTCGTCGTACCGCCAACCATAAGGAACGCATGGCTTGCGCCGAACGCATCTGCAGCAAGGATCTCAGCTTCACGGATAACCGATATCGGATGACAAAGGTTATCCAAAGGCTTCATGCTGTTAACGTCGACGCCTACGCACTTCTCACCAAGAAACGCCGTAAGCTCCGGGTTGCCCTTACCGTGCTTATGTCCCGGCACGTCGAAAGGAACAACGCGCATTTCACGAAATCTCTCAAGCGCCTCATAGATCGGGGCACGTGTCTGATCAATTTCAGGTCTTTCCATAGTCCACCTCAAACAAAAAACGCAAGCTGTGTAATTACACAACTTGCGTCCGATTTACAATATTACCTTCGTTTATCCCCATACAGGTATCCTCGGGCACCGGCATGAAGAATATCAGGCAGAGTCTATATAGCAATACTACTTTTACTACTCTTATTGACCATTTCACAAGTTTGCGTAAGTCACGCATTCGGTTATAAAGTAACCAACTTATAAAACTGAGCTTTTAACTCAATCAATAGATCGGAAATCCGATCATCGGCAGTGGACCCGGCTGTCCGTATGGCCTTAACTCCATCATGGAGTGGTCCGTAAAATCACCTAAGACTCTGATTAACTTCGTCTATGCTTGATATTTTATGTCTCCATAAAACTCGGTCATTATACAAGGTGTGGCTATAAACGTCAATTAATTCGGGGCTTTCTCAACGATTTTTGTGTGCGGGCGGCATTACGCACGGCTTCGGCATCAGACCATATGCCGCTTTTTCTCATTTTCAGGGCGAAAATTGCACAAAAACGCCAATTTATGCAATTTTTGGCCATTTTTGAGCAAATTGCGGCATACCAGCTTTTATGCATGGCTTCGAAAATGGATCGTATGCAATTGTTCATCATTTTTCAGGGCAACAATTGCACAAAAACGCGGATTTATGCAACTGTTGGCCTTATATTGAGCAAACAATTGCACATGGGGTCTTATGCACATCTTCGAAAATGGATCATGTCCCCGCCGCCAATTAAAAAGCCTTTCTCAACTAGTTGCGCGTGAATTCCGGCTCCCTGACGCCAATAAAAATGGCTTTTGCAACTAGTTAATTTGCCGCAGTTTTCCCTTTCCGCCGCCAATTAAAAAGCTTCTTTCAACTAGTTAATTTGCCGCAGGCAAATTACTGTTCGTACGTTGAAAGAAGCTTTTAACATTGGCGCTCCAAGCAGGAATTGAACCCGCATCTGCGGTACCGGAAACCGCCATTCTATCCATTAGACTATTGGAGCATTCAAACTCTGAGTATTATACCTTATCAGATTCAGGCTTGTCTTCAGGTGTCCGGTTCTCATCAAGGATCCGGAGGAGGCCGATGATCTCTGTTACCGTCTTGTCCTGTTTTACGGAAGACGGCTTGAAAAGCATGTAGGGCATGCTTCCTGTCGCGTTGATCGTTACTCTCGCACCATAGAAATGATCTCTCATCAAAGCACCCAGCGCCTGCATGTCTATCTGAAGGTTCGGGTTGAGATAAAGCCTTACGCCGGCATTCTTTATGGATGCTTTGGTAAAGCCCAGCGTGCCTGCAAGAGATCTCATGAGAGAGACACCCGAGAGGATATAGACTTCTGAAGGTGCATCGCCGTAACGGTCGGTGACTTCGTCGATAAAGTCGCTGTAAGATTCGAAGCTTGAGATGTCGCCGATACGCCTGTAGCAGCTCATCCTGGCCGCCTCATCCTGGATGTAGGAAGAAGGAATGTATGCGTCATAATCGACTTCAACCGTAAATCCTTTTTCGGAGCTCTCTGAATGACCAGTAAGCACATCAGTATCAAGAACTTCGTCTTTGCCGGACTTGAGAAGACGGACTTCCTCATCAAGAAGCCTGCAGTAGAGCTCATAACCGATGACGTCCATCTGACCGTGCTGCTCGGCGCCCAAAAGGCTGCCCGCGCCTCTTACCTCAAGGTCACGCATGGCGATCCTGACACCTGAACCGAGTTCGGTGAATTCACGGAGGGCGTTGAGTCTTTTCGAGGCTTCCTCGTTAAGGGGAGCATCGGCATTATATGTGATGTAAGCGTATGCCTGTCTGTCTGAACGGCCGACACGGCCCTTGATCTGATAGAGCTGCGAGAGGCCGAAGCGGTCGGCGTTCTCGACGATCAGGGTGTTTACGTTTGGCATGTCGACGCCGTTTTCGATGATGGTCGTGCAGACGAGGATGTCGTACTTGCCTTCGACGAAGTCAGTGACTACTGCCTCAAGGCCGTTTTCGGGCATCTGGCCGTGTGCATAAGTGACGCGCACGCCTGGCATCGCTTTCGCGAGGTTGTCGGCAACCTTATCAATGTCTGACGTCCTGTTGTAAAGATAGAAGATCTGGCCGCCTCTTGCGATCTCACGCATGCACGCCTGGACGATGATCTGCTCGTCGTAGCCAAGCACGTATGTCTGTACCGCACGTCTGTTGAAAGGCGCTTCCTCAAGGACAGAGATGTCCCTGATGCCTGAAAGCGACATGTGGAGCGTTCTCGGGATAGGAGTTGCTGACAGAGAAAGCACGTCGACGTCGGTCTT
>JAEEGJ010004253.1_pt1 | contig 49510 bp, 65 predicted proteins | sample 8958761 | NCBI WGS metagenome assembly JAEEGJ01 (sample SAMN16246546, study PRJNA631951) | gut metagenome | biome: gut microbiome; feature: rumen; material: RS-attached | host: Bos | place: Iran: Karaj | collected 2018-10
GCAGATGCCGAATTGGTCGGGGTCTACCGAGGCAAGAGCGGGAATGTAGTCGGCTTGCTTGCCCACTTGTGCATATGGACGGATGTCCATGTAAATATTCTCAAGTATTTGATGGTAGTTCATGTCGTTGTTCTTAGTTTGTGCCCCCATGCTGATGCTGCTCAGCATGAGAGCGATGATAAAAAATAATTGTTTCATTTCCTAAACACTATATGGGAACAGCAGTTCGGCTATATGATAGTGGGGCTGACCAGCAAGTCGTAACCCTTCTGTGCAGTAATGGCAGTAGGCAACAACCTTTTTTGTCTGATATTGTTGGCAATGTTCTTCCATCAGTTGCTTTTGCTCCTCTTCCGTATGTGTGACAAACATACCCTCTGCATCCTCTACGAAGCGCTTGGGAGCCATCTTCAGATTGCGGGGAGGTGCAGGACGATAGAGTGAAGTACCACAGAAACGAGTATGCTCACGGTTCTCGGCCATCTCAACAACCTCTATATTCATCCGTCGCAACAGTTCACGCACGGCAGCTTGTTCTGCCTGGTTGTCGTATTGTCGCCAGCAGTCTTGTATCGTCATACGCTCACAACCATAGTCGGGATAGTGGAAATCAGCATCGTGTTGCAAGATGAACTCCCAAAGAGAAAGAACGTTGATGTCAGGGTGGCTCTCTTGAAAAACAGCAGTGCAGTTGTGACAGATGGAAATCATCGTGGTGTTAGGCTCGAAGGGGATATAGTGTGGCGTTGCCTTCCACTGTTCACAGACGGATGGTGCCATCACCTCCTCAAACTGCCGCACTTTGTATTTCTCGGCACAGCAGCGGATAATCTCCATTCCAAAACGCTCCTTCAGATAGTCCTGTATGCGCAAACTTAGTTCCGGGTAGTCCCTCGTAAAGACGCAACTGGCAATGTATCGGTATTTCATATTTGTTTCTGTTTGCTAAATTGGAATTTATCTGGCAACAACAATAGTGAACAGCACCAGATCCTCTGTCCCAGTATTGATTATACTGTGTTCCGATCCTTTAGGGCAAATATGCAGGACGCCGGGGCGCAGTTCTTCTTCTACACCATCGCAGATGGCTCTGCCAATACCTGACAAGATATAGTTCATATCATCGCCGGATGTCTGCCTGTGCATTCCGATGCTCCCGCCCGAATGGATTGTTGTGGGAATGATACGGTATTTTTCATCGTTGTACATCCGCACGGTCATCAACCCTGTTCCCCCGTTCATACCAGGGAATGCTAGTTCTTCTATCTTGTTAAAATCAATAATCATAAGTTCCAATAAATTCCGATTTATCGTTCTAATTGCGCTGCAAAGATACAATTTTTTTTGTCTTTTGTCACATCGTTCAATCATAGTAGTTTTGCCACAAATAAATTGTGGCTTCAATGGGCTACGCCTCGGCAATGTCAAAACTAGTTTTGCCGCTGCTCTCGGCTTGCACCATTGTTGCGGAAAACCTAACTTTTTTATTATGATTGACACGACACAATTGACTCAATTAATCTCCGCTTTTAGAGTGGAGACGGAGAAGGAGTCGATCTCGCCGGAAACCGTCGGCTCACTCCTTCAGAACATCACTGACTTGCTCGCCAATGCGTCAAGCACAACCGAGCAGCAGATCTATGAGAACTGGGTAATGTCGTTCAATGACACGATGCTACGCATCTGGCAGGAGAAGATAACGCTGCTAGGTGTCATCGACACCGGGCGACTGCTGGCTTCGCCTAAGGCTCTGCCTGTACGTGCCGACGGCAGATTCTTTGAGGTAGGTCTGTCGCAAGCATTCCTCGAATATGGTCTTTGGCAAGACTACGGCACTGGCCGTGAGACGCCACGAGGCAATCCTGGCGACATCGGCAAAACAAAGCGTCGCCAAAGGCGTAAGTGGTTCAGAGCCAAATATTATGCCTCGGTCATGCGAACGAAGGAGTTTCTAGAGGAGAACCTCGGATGGCAGTTCGCTGGAATCATCGCTGATGCTCTTGACAAGAAAAAATCGGTAGAAATCACTGATAAAATCTATTGCATATTATTGACCTCCAATAGAATGAAGGTCACCACCACATGCACCAATTAGATTACCAAAGCAACCGAACACTAGTATTAATGCTGTTATTAAATACATCAGAACAAATCCTATACCAACTTTATCCTCTTCTCTTTTTGTTGATTTATATCTATTGTTTTGTGCAGTTATCATAACCCCAGCAACTATCACTGAGATTATTAGAAGAATTATAATTTTTGCACTCATACTATTTTGATAATACTTTTTCTATGGAGTTTTTACTGAAACTATAACCTAAAATCTCAAATAACTCCTCATCATCAGTTGATGAACAGCTATACCATTTTTCCCCATTGTTTAATGAAGCAGCAACACCATAAGTTGGTTCAATTTCAAAAATGGAATCATTTTCTGAGTACAACACTTCATGGAATTCATATAAATATAATATTCCATCTTTTTCTTTTACTCTATTTATAATATTTGTAACATAAACTCCACTTTTTTCAGCTTTTTCCCAATGATCTGTAAATTTTTTGTTATTACTTTCTAGATTCTCTTGAAGGTATTCTTTAAATTTCTTTTTTGTTTCATCTAAAGAATTTATAGAAAGAACCTGACCCAAATACAAAAAATAATCAGGATAATATAATTCAACAATCTTGTCATAATCAAGATTGTTTGTAGCAATCTCAAATACTTTTAAATCTGTAATGAAATTCTGTTCTATTTGATTTTCAGGTATATATTTTTTAAAAGGATTATGAGTATAACCTTCAGGAACTACAAGGTCATTTTTAATAATAGATGATTCCTGTTTCTGTACATTTGTACATGAACATAATAAGAAGAAAATTAATAGAAATGCGAAATTTTTCATAATCTAACAAAGTTTAATTTATGACTGCAAATTTATAAAATATCCATCAAATCAACAATATTTTTGTCTTTTTCATTGTCATTGTTTCATAATAGTTTTGCGTCTGAAAACCGCAAAACTATTTTTCTATGATTGACACTAAACAACTGACCCAACTTATCTCAGCCTTCAGGGTTGAGACGGAGAAGGAGTCGATCTCGCCGGAAACCGTCGGCTCACTCCTTCAGAACATCACTGACCTGCTCGCCAATGCGTCAAGCTCAACCGAGCAGCAGATCTTCGAGAACTGGAAGGCGATTCTATCGCAACTCAACCTCGTTGAGAGCGTTGAGTAGTATTGACAGCGATTGATAAATTAAAAAGCGGTTGATTTGGGTCAACCGCTTTTTAGCTGATATTTTGATTTTATGGAATTGGACATGAAGAGTTTATGCGATTTCCATAGATATACTGCTTAGGACTCATTTTTTCTTGCGTACGGTCCAGCCGAAGTGGCCTATTTCTTCGCCTAGCTTGTAGTAGTGGCCGTGGCAGTAGGTGATGAGGCCTGCCTCTTTGAGGTCGAGAGCTCCGGTGGTGGGATTGATGAAGCGTTCGTCGGCGATGACGTTGAGGACTTCGGCGATGAACATGTCGTGGGTGCCCAGGCGCATGATGTCCTTGACGATGCACTCGATGCTCACTGGCGCCTCGTTGATGTAGGGTGCCGTCACTTTCACGCCCTTGACGGGTGTGAGCCCCATCTCTTGCCATTTGTTGAAGTCGCGTCCGCTCTTAACGCCACACCAGTCGGTGGCTCGAGCGAGCTGCTCGTTGGTGAGGTTGATGGTGAACGCCATGTTTTGCTCGATGATGTCGTGGCTGTGTCGCTCCTGGCGGATGGACACGTAGCACATGGCAGGGTCGCTGCATATGGTTCCCGTCCATGCAGCTGTGAATAGGTTATACTCCTCGGGGGTTGCTCCGCACGAGACCAGCACTGCTGGCAGCGGATAAATCATTGTTCCAGGTCTCCAGTTTTGTTTCATTCGGTTCGTTTATCGTTTATCGTTTATGGTTTATGGTTTATCGTTTATGGAAGATAGTGGTGAGATCAAAGGCACTGCAACCTTTAATCTCTCACTAATTAGGGGGGCTCTCGCTCTCCACTCTCACTCTCACTCTCGCTCTCGCTCTCACTCTCGCTCTGTCCTCTCACTCTCACTCTGCACTCTCACTCTCCACTCTTAACTTTCTTCGCTTTTCCGCTCCAGGTGAGGATATCGAGGCGCACGATGCAGGTGCGCGGCAGTGACTTGAGGGCATATTTCATGCCAACTTCAATGTCATTGGGCGAGAATTTCTTGAGGATGAGTTCGAGGGCGTAGATGCGCTCCTCGTCGTAGGTTGGGATTGTGACGTCGCAGTCAAGGATTATGCTCTCATACTCGGTGGTGAACTGGCTGGGCAACAGGTTTACGTTGCCCACAACGCAGAACGACACGCGGTCGTGGCACTCGAGGATGTCGATTTTCTTGCCTTCGGGGGCACAATGGATGTAGATGGAGTCATCACCATCCCACACAAAGTTAACTGGCACGCCATAGGGCTTACCATCCAAATCTATCATCGACAAATAGCCGTATTGAGCACTGGCAAGAATCTCACGGGCTCTTGCTTCGTCGAGCAGGCGGTCTTGCCGCCTGACTTTAGTATTGTCAAAAATCAAAACGAGTAATAATGTTCTATAGGCGATAGTTTTTTAGAAATTAGTATCCAATTCTCTCAAATACCCCGCTGGCAAAGCAAATCACGATGAATGCCACAAGGGTGAAGCCAAGGCTGTACATGAGGAAGTTGCTGTTGTAATCTTCCTCGTCAAAATCGTCGGACGTATTGGCAGCGCTGGCACTGCGACGGCGCACAAATCTGACGATTACATTGGTGATGAGTCCGCAGACTAACCCAATGCCTAAAGCAAGCAGTGCATAAAGTCCAATAGAAGCCATAATGCTTGTTTTTTAATTGGTTAAGAAATCTGTTGAGCGATGAGTGCTCATCAGTTTAGTTCAACACCCAACTGCTGGTTGATTAGTCTTCGCGCGCTATCTCGCACTGGCACATCTCGCGATATTCTTCCCACTCGGGATCTTCCTCGGCATGGAAGGTGAGGGGCAGCTGCTCATCGATGGAGGCTAGCGCAGCGTTGAGGAGCTGCTGAAAAGCCTTAAGCGTGACCGCATAAAACACCCAGTTGCGCTCACCTGCGCCAGTGTAGATGCCTGTCATTATAGCCACTGGATCGCGATGAAGCTTCTCTTGTAGCAAGTTGGTAACCACTTCCATTTTACTTGAAGTGGCGTAGTCGGGCATACCGCCCTTGTCGGGCTCGTATTCCCAGGTCATTTCAATGCGATATTTGTATCGTTGAGTGGCAATTACATTGTCTAGCGACCGGCGTCCGGTAACGAGCACCGTGTTTCCGTCACGGTCTTCGCTGGGTGACGTCCACCAGTCTTCGATTATGTTGAGTTTAGCCATTCTAAAATATCTTCCGTTTTAAATTCGCTCACAAGATACGAACTTTTTAATGATTTTCAAAGAAAAAATGAAAAAAAATGATATTTTGTACAATAATTGCTATAAATGCTCGTTAAGAGCGACGTTTTTTCTCCACATTGCTTGGTGCATAGCCGATTCTTTAGTACTTTTGCAAAACACAAAAAATACAACAAAAAGGATAACCTTATGATTTCAACACCAATCTTTATTTTTACTCTCGCGGTGGTAGTGGTTGCCGCGGCGCTCGTTGCGTGGCTCATGCAGAAAAATGCCGCCGATGCAAGAGGCCAGTTACAGAGCGCCAATCAAGAACTCAGGCGTCAGCTGGAAACGGCCGACAACAAGTCGCAAATGCTTGTTGACGAGAACACTAATCTCAAGGCACAGCATGCCTCGGCTAGCGAGAATGCGAGGATGCTCAAGGCGCGCGTGGAGGAGCTTAATGGCGAGCTCGGTCGACTTCAGGATGAGATTAAGGAGCTGGACGACGTGAAGGACGCTCTCGACCGCGACAAGGCAGGGCTGCAGGCTAAGCTTGACGCGATGACGCGCACACGCGAGCAGCTTGAGGAGGAATCGCGTAGCACGTTTAAGCTGGTGGCTGCCGAGCTGTTGAACCACAGCCGCAAGGCCATCAACGAGGAGGGTAAGGCGAGCCTGGGGGTGCTGCTCACGCCATTGAAAGAGCAAATCGATGGTTTGAACAAGGAACTCAAGGAATATCAGCACAAGCAGGACGTGAACTCCCAGCTCTTTGGAAAGGAGCTGCAGAAGATGGTTGAGGCCAACAAGGAGATTTCGCAAGAGGCGACACGATTGTCGAACGCCCTTGTGAGCAACAACAAGATTCAAGGCGACTGGGGCGAAGGGGTGCTCAAGCGCATACTCGACCTCTCGGGGCTGGAAGAGGGGATAAACTACCAGATTCAGGTGACACGCGACAGTGAAGGAAATGTGATTACCAACGATGAGGGAGCGATGCTACGACCTGATTTTGCGCTCTTTATGCCCGACGGCAAGAGCTTGATCATTGACAGCAAGGTGTCGCTAACGGCCTTTGTCGACTATGCCAACGCTACTACCAGCCCTGAGCTTCAACAACAGGCCTTGAAGCAGCACATTGCGTCGGTCAAGGCGCAGGTCGACCTGCTGGCGAAAAAGGAATATACAACGCAGGTGAACAACGCCACCGACTTTGCACTCATGTTCATCCCAAGCGAGCCGGCCTATCTAGCGGCTATGCAGGGCAATCAGCAGCTGTGGGAGTATGCCTACTCGAAACACGTGGTGATTGTGAGCCCCACTCATTTGCTCAGCGTTGCCCAGCTGCTCATGCAGCTGTGGTCGCGCGACAAGCAGAGCAAGAACACCGAGGCCATCGCCAAAGAGGTGATGAAACTGATGGACAAAATTGATTCGTTCTACTCCGACCTCGACAAGATTCAAAACGGCATCAACGCTATGCAGAACACCTTCGACAACGCAAAGCGCAAGCTTGAGGGCAAGGGCGGAATCCTCTCAAAGTCTACCAAGATAAAACAGCTCGCAGGCCTCAAGACTCCTGAGATAGGGGAGGGTGGAGAGTTAGAGTGAGAGTGGAGAGTGAGAGTTGAGAGTGAGAGGGGAGAGAAGTTTTTAATTCTTGGTGGTTTTCAATTCTTGGTGGCTTTCATTTCAAAGCCCACCTTCACGTTGCGGAAATTCTGGCTCAGAAACGAGAGCGACTTCAGCGTCTCGCTGTGGCTAAGCCCGCTAATGAGATGCATGAACATGAGCAGGCGATCGGTGTCGAAAGCTATATATAGCTTGTTGCCGTCGCGGTGCACGTGTGACGTGAGTGGTATGCCGTTCCATTTCAGCGTCAGCTGCTCTTGGGCTGGGTCGTAGACATACTTCCCTTTTAGCGGCATTCCGAGCATGCGCAGCTCCCATTCGCCATCGGCAGTGAGCACCATTGAGTTCCAGCGTTTCTTGATTTTGAGCTTTTTAAACGCCTTGTCGAGGCCCTTTTTGAGCTTGCTCTTGGCGATGGGTTTGCCAAGTTTGCCCACGAAGCTCGACCCGTCGGCATGCACATAGGGCTTGTCATATTCCCATTGGCCGGCAACTTGCTGCCAGGCGGCAATTTTCGCCATCTCAACACTGTCGTCCTCAACCACAAAAACCTGGTTAGGGTCGAAATAAGCTATGGTGTCGGCTTCCTGCGCCGACAACGCGCCCACACTAATCAAGGCGAAAAACACAAAGGATAGTATTCGGTAATGCATATGTCTCTTTTTCTTGCAAAGGTAATACTTATTTTTCTCATTTGCGAGGCTCTCATCTAAAATATCGCTTGTGCATGAAACCTGGCAATTGAAAAAGATGAAGAAATGATAGCCTTTCAAAAAAAATCGGCAAAAAACTTGCACAGTTCAAACTAAAGCAGTAATTTTGCATCGCTTTTCGAAAAAATGGGGCTTTGCCCTGTGAAAAGCATAGTTCGGGATGTAGCTCAGTCCGGTTAGAGTACGCGTCTGGGGGGCGTGGGGTCGCTAGTTCGAATCTAGTCATCCCGACGAAACAAGGAAACGGTTAGTAAACAGACAGTTAGGTCGTTTATTAACCGCTTTTTTTGTCTGTTTTGGATAGCAAAAGTCATTAAAAAAAAGAGATTTTTGTCACCATTTTCTAACATATTCTAACATTCCTCACCATTTACCTAGGGATATACGACAGTTTCTTGTCGATAATCACTGGACAGATGTCCACATCATCTTTGAACACCTTTCCGCTGTCAACCTGGAATGCTGCCGAAGCATTTAGGTTGACGATTGTTTCTACACTATTAAAATTTAACTCCATAATCTTGCGAACTTTTTGATGCAAAATTATGGAGTCTTTTTCTTTATCTAAAAGACAGTTTTTTTTCAATTCGCAACATATCCACTTGCCTCCATGATTTTCTTTCCATCATTAGTAGTGAGATAGTCAAAGATTTTGCGGGCGTAGCTGTCGGCTGGTGTGTCGCTGCGAATCACTGCCACCACTGCCGAAACAAAAGGATAAGTCCTATCACGGATATGCTCTTTGGTGGGTGGAACACCATTGATGGCTATAGCTTTCACATATTCTACCGATTCCGACATATTGAGATAGTAATAATAAGGAGAATAGGAAATTGCATCGACCATTCCATGAAGCATCATATAAGGCCACATCATTGAGCCGCCACGCAATTCGGGCAAGTCAATCATTGGAGTGCCTTGCATGACAAGTTTTTCCATCTTCTCCTGACTGCCAGAGTTGCGGTTGCGGGTCAATGCCTGAATAGGCTGATTATCTCCACCAACTTGACTCCAATTAGTGATTTGACCAGTATATATGCCCACCACCTGTTCGTGCGAGAGATTGTTGACCTTGTTTTGGCGATTAAGCAGAAATGCAAACGAGTCGTAGGCAATAGGCTTTTCAATAAGTGTCACACCTTTCTCCTGAGCGTAATTTTGTTCATCTTCAGAACTCTCTCGCGCACAGATAATCAATTCAACCGTGCCATCTATTAGGTTGTTGTAAGATAGATGGGTGTTGTTCTTTTTCAGTTTTTGATTCAACAACCGAAGAGCAGTCAAATCTTCTGAATTAGTTGATATGTGCAAAACTCTTGAGCCGTCGACTGGCGAAGGCCCCCAATGACACTCATAATAATCAAGAAGCGAAGCGGCAAGCAGAGTTCGTATTGGCTCCGTGGAGTCGGAGCCATCAATAACTGGAAAGGTCTCCTCGGTCAAACCTTCAATCTTTGCAACATCTGGCGGAGTGACTTCTTGGGCGACAGGCTCATCTTCGGTCCATTCAACCGATGGCAAAACTGGAGGCAATTCACAGTCCAATTCAGGCTCATCGCCACCGCAAGATGTCAATATCATACAAGATATTGATAATAAAAAGAATATAGATCTCTTCATAACAAAAAGTTTTGTGTTCAGTGCAAAGATATAGTATTTTCATCAAATAAAGGTTTATATTATAAAAAAATTTCCATACCATTAATTTGGAACACGCAAACATCCCTCAACTGTCGGATTTGACCGCTGTTGAGCAGTTTGATTTGCCGTGTTCCCTTATAGAAATTGTAGCGCAGCGGAATACAGTTTTTCCACTCCTGAATCTCACCAGATTTCGTCCAGAGCTTGATGTCAACTGGGTCACCCGCTTTGAGCATCTTTCGTAAAGTCGATATATGTACAGAATTTGCCATGTTTCTTTTTTTCGCAAAGTAAACGACAATACTTTACTCTGTAAAAGACAACATTTTCAAAGAAAATGCTTGATGTATCAGAAAAAGCAGTACCTTTGCAAAAACTATGTCAAACTTCTAAAATTTCACTATTATGAAGAAATATCTCTTATTATTGGCAATTATCCTGCCTTTCGTCCTCACTTCATGTGGCGATGATAAAGACGAACCAAAGCAATCTCTTGAGGAGCAACTTGTTGGTTCGTGGGTTGGAGATGTATATAACATCATAGAAGGCAAAGTTGTCGTGACACATCCTCATTCTGGTTATATACTTTTTAATGCAGATCATACTGGCAAGGGATGGACGGTTATTGATGGTGTTAAATCACCTGACATGCATTTCACTTGGTCATTGAAGGGCAATGTTTTGACATTGAGTAATGGTTCTTCAGAACCTGAGTCTATGGAAATATCCATTAAAGATGATGTTTTACATACAAAACAAGGTACTATAGAATTAGACTACATTAGAGCAAAGGGCTAATCTTCCATTATAGTAAAGAATATGGCGCTCGGGTACAAACTCGGGCGCTTATTGTATGTTGGCACAGCCCTCTCTAACCTCTTCCCTCTAAACTTCAGCGTCAGCTGATTGTCGAGCCGTCAGCGTCGTCAATCTCACAGGTGAAGTCCGTGATGATGCGGTTCCTGACCGCTATCGAGCGTTCCGGCTCGGCTATTTGAGTGGTGACAGCCTCCAGCTAGGCAAGCAGCTTCGTTGTTTTGTCACTTATAAAATTCCTTAAATATGGCAACGGGTTGAAAGTAAATCATTATTTTTGCAAATTATTTGTGGCAAGTTGATTCTGCTTGACTTGCGAGAACAACCGAGTAAAGAATAATGAAATGAACACAATAACCCTTCACAACACATTGCCTGCGGTGTTTGCCGGTCGTGGCGACACTGGTAGCGAGATATGGCTGCGTGATGTCACCTTCGAGCGTGGCAAGCACTACCTTATCAGTGCTGAGAGCGGCACCGGAAAGTCTTCGCTGTGCAGCTACCTCTATGGCTACCGCACCGACTATAGCGGCACAATGGCTTTTGACGGCCGCGACATAAAGACTCTTGCGGTTAAGGAGTGGTGCGATGTTCGCACTAACCACATAGCCTACTTGGCTCAGGACATGAAGCTATTTCCTGAGTTGACTGCACTTGAGAACATTATGCTCAAAAACAGCATCACCAACCATAAGAGTGAGCAGGAAATCGTGGGCATGATGAACTTGCTGGGCATAGGTGAGAAAGTTGACAGCCTTGTTTCTAAGCTCTCGATAGGGCAGCAGCAACGTGTGGCTATCATTCGCACTCTGTGCCAGCCTTGCGATTTCATATTACTCGACGAGCCAGTGAGCCACCTTGACGATGCCAACAACGCAATAGTTGCTAGGCTTGTCTCGGAAGAGGCTCAGCGACAAGGCGCAGGCGTGATTTCCACATCGGTGGGCAACAATGTGAAGATAACTGTTGATAAGGAGTTTAAACTATGAGCAATAAAGCCAATAAATATAGCAGCAATCACTTGAAGTGGAAACTGCTGCGCAAGCACATCAGTCCGTCGCAGCTGGTGGGATTCTCGCTAGCCAGCCTTATCGGACTCACGATAGTGATTCTTGCAGTGCAGTTTTATCAAGACGTGAAACCCATCTTCAACGACGAGGAGAGCTTTATCAAGAAGGACTATCTAATTGTGACACAGGCTGTGTCGACAGCCGGCACGTTGCTAGGTAGCAAGTCGCAATTCTCACAGGAAGCCATAGCCGATATCGAGGCTCAGCCTTGGTGCCGCAAGGTGGGCAAGTTCTCGAGCAACGACTACAGCCTCTATGCCACCATTTCGGTGGGAGGTATGGGTGGCAGTGCCATGGGCACTATGCTCTTTTTTGAGTCGATACCCACTGAGTTCATTGATGTGGCCGACAGCGACTGGAAGTTTGATCCCGCCAAGCCCGAGATTCCCGTGATAATGTCGCGCGACTACCTGTCGCTCTACAACTTTGGTTTTGCCGCCAGCCAAGGCATGCCGCAGGTGAGTGAAGGCATCATCTCTAAGGTGCCACTTGAGTTCACCCTGCGCGGCAACGGCCACAACGAGACCATCAAGGGCCGCATCGTGGGATTCTCTAACCGCCTGAACACCATTATCGTACCCGAGGATTTTATGAAATGGAGTAACGAGCGATATGGCAGCGGACTGGAGCGTGATCCCTCACGAATCATCGTGGAGGTCAACAGCCCAGGCGATGTGAAGATGCAGCGGTATCTCGAAGACCACGGCTACCAGGTTGCAGGCGAAAAGATGCAGCAAGGCAAGGCGCAGTATTTCCTCACGTTGGTGGTGACTATCGTCATTATAGTTGGCATTATAATCAGCGTGCTGGCGTTCTTTGTGCTCATGTTAAGCATTTACCTGCTGCTCCAAAAGAACACCAAGAAGTTGCAGGACTTGCTGCTGCTTGGCTACTCGCCATCGCAAGTGTCGCTACCCTACATCAACATGGTGATGGCCATCAACGCCGTGGTGCTGGTGCTCGCAGTGATTATCATGCTGCTCGCGCGAGCCTACTATCTGCCCATGCTCAGAGCAATGGGAACCAATGGCGGCACGATAGTCGTCGCGATTATTGTCGCAGTAGTGATAATGTCGCTTATCACCGTGGGAAACATTTTTGCCATAAAGCGCAAAATCAAGGCTTTATGGATTCAGCAATCATAACAATAACCTGATTTTAAATCATGACAAAGATAATAGCTATTGCAAATCAAAAAGGTGGTGTGGGAAAGACCACTACTGCCATCAACCTTGCAGCTTCGCTTGCTAAATATGACAAAAGGGTGCTGCTCATCGACGCCGATCCACAAGCCAACGCTACATCGGGTCTGGGAATTGACCCCAACCAGATGCAGGCATCGGTCTATGAGTGCCTCGTCGACAATTATCCTATCAAGAGCACTATCACAAAGTCGGAGGTGGAAGGCCTTGACGTGCTGGGGGCAAGAATCGACCTGGTGGGAGCCGAGCTAGAACTCATCAACAAGCCTAATCGTGAGAAGGTGCTCAAGGGGCTGCTCGCGCAAGTGGTTGACGACTATGATTACATCCTCATCGACTGCAGCCCATCGTTAGGTCTTATCACGGTTAATGCCCTGACAGCAGCCAACAGTGTGATTATCCCCGTTCAGGCCGAGTATTTCGCACTTGAGGGCATCAGCAAGCTGCTCAACACCATTCGCATCATCAAGTCAAAGCTTAATAGCGGTCTCCACATCGAGGGCTTCCTGCTCACTATGTATGACGCACGTCTGAGACTTGCCAACCAAATCTACGAGGAGCTCAAGAGCCACTTTGGCGATATAGTGTTCACCACTGTTATTCCTCGCAACACGCGTCTCAGCGAGGCCCCTAGCCACGGTCTGCCTGCTCTGCTCTATGACCCTCAGAGCCGTGGTGCCATCAGCCATCTGCAACTCGCGCAAGAACTTATTGAGAAAGAAAACTCGAAGCAATAACTGCTTTGAGATACAATAGAAAACACTGGACAGCCCCAAAAGCTGTCCAGTGTTGTTTTTTTAAAAGGATTACGTTAGAATCTCACGGTGATGGGCTCGCATGCCGAGCTCTCGTTGTTGCAGCGGTCGAGAGCTGTTACAACATAGGTTGTGCCTGGTGGGCGTGCCATCTTGTTCTTTTTGGGCAAATTGAGAGTCGGCACGGTAATCGATGTTTTGTTTGTAATCCGCAAGATTGCTCGAGAGTTCTCAAGGTTGATTGGCTCACCTTCTCTGAATCCATAAACAACATATCGCACAGCTTGCTGCATGGGGTCGGTTGTGGCAGGTGCATCCCAAGAGATCACAGTTTCGAGTTTGTTCTTCTCGAAGTGCAAGTTGCTCACCGGTGCTGGAGGCTCACAGTCAATCCAAGTGACAGCGGGGCACAGTGCCTTGGTCCTCATCTGGTTGTTTCTCAGCGAGTCGAGCACTCCCTTATAATTCTTAGTCACTTCATATCCGGGCCACCAGGTCACGCCGTGAACGTTGGGCAATTCACGCATCAGTTCTATCTTGTGGTTGAGCTGAGTGGGGTTGAGTGTGTCGGGGATGTCATGATGGTCCATCACGTTGCGCACCGCTTGGCCGTAGTACATGTGGCGGCCGTTGGCGTGTTTGTCCCACCAGTAGCTCAGCACGAGGTCGCTCGCTGCCTTGTGCTCTAGCTCCCAGTAGAGCTGAGGCACCATGTAGTCGACCCATCCCATTGCCGTCCACTTTGGGCAGTCGGCGTAGAGAGCGTCGTAGCATTCTAGTCCGTTGGTCTCGCTGCCGTTGCGGTCGCTCTTCTTGTTTCGCCAAATGCCAAATGGACTGATGCCGAATCTCACCCAGGGCTTGGTGCTCTGGATTGTGCCGTGCAGCTGCTCGATGAGCAAGTCCACGTTGTGACGTCGCCAGTCGCCCTTGTCGCCCCAGCCCTTGCCGTAGCGGGCAAATGAGGCGGTGTCGGGAAACTCCACGCCCTTAACGGGGTAGGGGTAGAAATAGTCGTCCATGTGGATTGCGTCGAGGTCATAGCGTGTTATCATGTCTTTTACCACGAGGTTGATAAAGTCGCGGCTCTCGGGCAGGGCGGGATCGAAATAGATTTTGCCGTCGGCATACTTGAGGAACCACTCGGGGTGCTCGTAGTAGATGTGCCCCTCGGCGGGGCGGTCTTTCTCGCCGCTGGTAACGCGGTAAGGGTTAATCCATGCGTGCAACTCCATGCCACGGCTGTGGCATTCGTCAATCATGAACTGCAGTGGGTCCCACACGGGGTCGGGGGCCTTGCCTGCCTCACCGGTTATCCACCGTGACCAGGGCTCGAGGTCGCTGATGTAGGCAGCATCGGCCTGTGGGCGCACCTGCCAGATGACGGCGTTGACTCCCGCACTATCGAGCTTGTTGAGCTGGTCTCGCAGATAATCCTGCGTCTCTTGTGGGGTCATCTTGGCGTACTGTCCCTGCCCGATGATGTGGAGCCACGCTCCGCGGAACTCGCGCTTGGGAGCCTCTTGCGCACTTGCCATCACACCAATGAGGAGTGCGACAGCAACTGCAATTTTTCTAAATGATTTCATGAGATTAAGTATTAAGTGCTAGAATATCTAGAAAAACTGATAACTGAAAACTGATAACTGATAACTCTTAAAGCAGTGGTCCAAATAGGCGCACAATGCTTTCCACGGCTTTTTGCCACAGCGGACGCTTGCGCCATGCCCTGAGGCTGATGCGGGTGCACTCCTGCATGTCGGCACGCATCACTTCAAGCATGCGGTGGTTGAACTCCTTGCTATAGAGCAGTACATTGGCCTCAAAGTTGTGCTCAATGCTGCGGAAGTCGAAGTTCGTTGAGCCTGTTGTGACAAAATCGTCATCAATGAGCACCACCTTTGAGTGGAGCATGCCAGGCTCATAGAAGTAAATCTTGATGCCTGCCGTCAAGCATTGCTTGACGTAAGAATAGGAGGCATAGCGCAGCAGGATGCTGTCGGGCTTGCGAGGAATCATCAATCGCACGTCAACCTTGCTCAATGCTGCCACTTGAAGGGCTTTGAGCAGGCTGTCACTAGGCAGGAAGTAGGGCGTCTGTATGTACACGCACTTGCTGGCACAGTCTATTGCTTTTTGGAACACAAACGCCATGTTTACCCACTGGCTGGTGGGGCCGCTCGTGACGAGCTGCATGGCTATGGGGTTGGCGATGCTTCCGGGCTCCACCATGTCAACCGACTCCTCGATGAGCTCACGCTTCATGAAATTCCAGTCGATGGCAAACGACACCTGAAGCGCTGCCACGATATCGCCCTTAACGCGCAGATGTGTGTCGCGCCATTTATTCATCTTGCCACCGTCGATATAGCGGTCGGCGATGTTCATGCCACCTATGTATCCCACCTTGCCGTCGATAACCACTATCTTGCGGTGGTTGCGCCAGTTGATGCGGTTGGCAAACTCAGGGAAGGTGATCTTCATAAACGGGTAGACATCGGCACCCGCCTTGCGTAGCTTCTTGAAATAGGACATGTCGAAGTGGAACGACCCCACGTGGTCATAGAGCACGCGCACCTTCACGCCCTCGGCAACCTTCTGCTTCAGGATGTCGGCAATCTCGTTGCCGAGCTTGTCATTCTCAATGATGTAATACTGGATGTGTATGTAGCGCTCAGCAGCTAGAAGGTCTTGCTTTAGAGCGTCAAATTTGTCCTTGCCGTTGGTGAAAATTTCCACCTCGTTGTTGGCGAGATAGGGTGAGCCCTGGATGCTGTTTACCAGGTTTATCATCTGCTGGTGCTCGCTCTTTTTGTCTTCGTAGCGCACCACCTGACGCGAGCGCATCAAGTGCTTGATGTCGTCGCGGTTGGTGAGCTTGAGCCGCTTCTTTCGGGATATCATTCTTATGTGGCGCAAGCTGCGGCCAAAGAAGATGTACAGAATGATACCCACCACAGGCAACAGCACCAGCACAGTGACCCAAGCCAGTGTCTTAACCGGGTTGCGGTTCTCGCTCACCACAACTCCGATAATAGCCACAGCAGTGATACCATACAAGATGGTAAATATCAACCGCGAATATGGAAACAACTCGGCAAGTATCATTACAGCTCGTTCTTGATTAGCTTGCTAAGTTAATGATTTTGCGGGAAACCAAGCTGTTTTATAACATTTTTTAATAGTTGAGAATGGAAGGTAGAGAGTTGAGAGTAGAAGGTTGAGAGTGCAGGGTAGTGCGTTTGTCCGACTCTGTCAGACAAAGTCCGACCCAGTCTGACCCAGTCTGACCAATCCACAAGTGAGAAAAAGGTGCCTTCCTTAGGAAGACACCTTCTAAATGTCAAAGAGATTAGAGTGAGTTATTTCATCACCTTCTCAACAGAGCGGCTACCGTCGCTGTAGCGTTTTTCAACGATGTTGATGCCTGGATGAGGCACATCGCTCTCCACGCCCATCATGTTGTAATAAACCACGCGAGTAACAGTCTTACCCGACTGCACGCCGTCGATAGCGGTGATGACGCCATTTTCTTCGGTTGTAACTTTGTTGATTTGCAATGGATAAACGACATAGCCATTAGTTGTGCCCTTTAGGCCAGGAGCACCAGTTTGTGCAGGGGTGATAACCAACTTCAATGTCGACAGATTAACCATCAATCGGTAAGTGCCTTGTGCCAACTTGAAGGAACGTGAATCGCTGCTCCAGTAAGCTAATGGCAATTCGTTGCCCAAATAATTGGGATCTACGTAATAGTTCTCCCCATCGGCAACAGCACCAAAGCGATAATCTTTGATGTTATCCCACTCGGGATCAAGTTTCTTGGTGAAGCTGAAATATCCATAGCCATTATCGACATTATTTACAATGACAGTGGCAGTGTAAATGTTTCCGTCACTGGTGCTCATTTCCACACCCTTTTGAGGGCTCCATCCTTGGCTATTCACAGTGCCAAGCACGTAAACATGAGGATGATTGGTGCCATCATTGTACTTAATGATAGCGGGCAGCATCTCGTAGCAGTGGCCTGTTTCGAGGAACACGCCGCCTTGCTCCAAATAAGAACCATTAAACTCAAACTCTCCAGTGAGTTGTGCCTGGTTCCATGTGGGGTTTGCATCGTTGGCGACTGGAACGATAAATTTCTCGCCATCCCATTGTGCCCATTCAACGTTGGCAAGCTCCATAGGCTTGGGCTGCACAAAGTAATACTCTTTGTTATTTATGGGGCTCTCCTGATGGTTGGAGCCATTGAAACTTGCAGCTATATATACATTTGGAGCGAAAGCTGCTCCAACGCCATTTTCCTCAGGCATTTGCTCGAGAATGAACTCTGGATTTGTAGTGTTGGCCAACCTGCCAACTACGCCTTTTAGGTTTTGTGCTCGTAATGATGTTACTGCGGTAGCACCTTCGGGCAAACGCAGCCCAATCCAGTTACTTTGGTCATAGGTAGTAGGGATGTCAGATTTAATTCCGCTCGTCAATGTTGCGGTGTGCATGAAGTCGATAAACTCCTCATCACCTCTTTCATCCTTATTTGCATAGCCATTATTGTCCTTGCAGATAAGCATGCGGTCTTGGTCAACATACTCAACCGCTCTCAAGTCAGTGACGTTATAAGTCCTCTGGGTATCGCCACTAGCAAGCAACTCAGCAAGAGTGACATTAGGAATCTTTACAGGAAGTGCAACATCTTTGGATACGCTTAGATAGGCGCGGTTTCCATCAACAGTTGTTTTAGTGTCACCACCAAAACCTAATCGGCTGTCTTCAACAAGTTTGATTCCCTTGAGGTTTAGAGAGCTTTCTACAGTTTGATTTTTATAATAATATGTGCTACTAGTGAGCAGATTGGCATCGGTGTTGAATGTGGAAGTGTTTCTAGTTGGAGTCATTACGTTGCGAGTGATGTCAGTTGACTTGCACTTGAGCAGCACACAGGTCTTCTCAGGGATGATTCCGCCTGTGACTTCCGTTAGTTCCAATGTGCCAGCGTCGGCATCTGCGGCAGTAACGATATAAGGTGTTATCTCACTGGTTTCATAGAGCATGTTGAAGCAAACACGGAGTGTGGTCCAGTAATTGCCATCCTCATCAGGACCAATAAACTCACTAGGGTCCACAGCAAAGTAATTCTCCTTTGTTGTCACGTCCTTATCCATTCCTTCAAGGTGCCACTTTCCATAAGGTCGAATGTTATTGAAATCTGAACTTGCTGACAAGTAATTGTCCCCTCCTTCTATTACATAGAAAGTATTATTGTGACCTTTTATTAGATAAGTATTATCTGTTTTATGATCAATCTGTAAGAAAATGCCTGTACCAGGAGTTGCATCATAATACTGATTCGTGTTGTCATCTTGGACATAAATATCCCAAATCTCATCACCCGTTCTCTCTTGTGTTCCAGATACATATACACGCATCATCGTGCCAGCGTCAGAGATTGAACTAGACAAATCATTATTAGTTGTCAATTGAGTTCTTAGTGCATTCTGTAAATTGCTGGCAATAGGTTGTCCTGTATATTTTGCTTTTGCTGTTATGTAGTGGTGAGTGTCATCATTTCTAATCCTATAGAAATAATATCCACTTTCAAAACGAGCATAATAAGTGCCTTTGTTTTCTTCAGTTACTGTAAAAGTATATGAGCAATCTCTTGACACTAATTCTTTCTCTCCAGTCTGTTCATTTAGCCAATACCAACCCATGAACATAATATTCTCACTGCGTGGACTATTATTTGAATTCCCACACCAAGCAGTTAATGTTACCACATCGTCAATATTGTTTGCAATTTTGTCAATAGTTGCGGTCCCTAACGATGAAGATTCGGACTGAACCTTTACCATTTGGGTTTCCACTCGTTTAAAATAAGCATACCAAATAGCATTTGTATCAGTACATTCAGTAGTTGATTCGCCACTCGCTCCAGTGTTATTTCCTCCGCGCTTTGAGACAGCAGCCCTTTGACGGCTTGGTAACGGGTTGTCCAATCTAGTATTGACATTTGTTGCATTAGTCGTGGAGTAAGTACCATCTTTTTTCTTGCAAATCCAATATTCAAATTCCCAACCTTCATCAGGTTGAGCTGCAAGATATACATCACTAGGAAACTTGCCTGAATCATGAGAATTGTAAAGTGTGGCAGCATATAGTTTGTTTGTCTTACAGTTAGCAACAGTTTGCTTACTTGCCTCACCAGTTACATATACTTTGCCACCACCTGTTGTGCCGTCCTCACTATTAATTGCTTCAACATAGACGTGTGAGTCACACCATGGGGTGGAACTTCCTGCCCAGGCATTCTTTACTGCAAAGGCAAAAAGCACCAGTAAAAGTAGTATTTTAAAATTATTAAATTTAAACATCACTTTTTGTTTTTTGAGGTCTCTTTTTTTATTTTGCGACGGAAACGACGTTGCGCTTGTCGTCGATATAATTAAATAAGCATCTCACTGCGAGTGTTGCGGTGATTAGCTGATGTGGAAGGTCGAGTTGCTCGCTCAGTGGTGTTGCCAAGATGAAAAGTACCAGCACCGCTGTGTAGAACAAATATACCTTGTAGAATCCCTTGCACTTGTGCCAGATAAGCCAAATTATTAATGGCAGTGGATTGAATGGGATGAGATACCAGTTCCAATGAGTTCCAACTATAGAGCCATAGCAACTGGTTGTAAGGAGTAGCGAGGCTATCAGTAATTGGAAAATGAACAATCCAATATCAAATAATCGAACTAATTTCTTTCCAATATTAAAGTACTGAAGCAACGAAATTATAAGTGCAAGAACCAATAATCCACCAAACACCCAAACTGGTGTGATAGGATTTGGAGCAATCTGTACCCCTCCACTTACCAACACTTTGCCTTCTCCTTTTATCATGGCTCTTTTTCCTTGTTGCCCCTCAAAATGTGAGTGTTCAAACAAAGGAATAATCACCTCGGGAGCCATGCGATTGCGCATATCCCAAGTTTCGTCACATGCGGTGCCTGCTAATGTTATCAGTAGAAACTGCACCCATGGTGAACGTCGAGACATGTGACGGAAATATATGCCATTATTCTTTGTAAGAATATTGGGCATTTTATCGACTACGATTTTTTCATCGATAAGTGCTAGCTCAATTAGCTCAAGACATATAGATGTGCAATTGTCAGTTCCATCATAAGAATAATTGAACAACCGGTTTCCTTCATTGGTGAATTCTATATCGGCAGCTCGCCATAGTTCCTGCTTCTCATGAAGAGTTAAATTTAACTCATATTGCATCACCCTTCGTTTCTCCGCAACGAATTCCTTGAGAAACTCATTAGTTGGCACTGCTATATCATGTGCAGGAGTCTTGCCCAAAATAAAAGATAGAGTGCTGTATTCAGGATTATTCTCAAGAGTAAAACAATAATCTAAATTGTGAACAGGACATTCTAAGCGAATTGCACTATGCCCCATAGCTGATACAGCTTTGGGACCTGGCTCAATCACCAGCAGGCTTGCGGTGACGAAGTTGCTGCTGTCGGGGAGGAGTGGGCCGCCGTGGGTCCAGGGGATTTTGTCTTGGGCATGAACGGCGGCGCTTGTGGCGAGCACTAGGCCCGTCACAAGTGTCACTATCCATATTCTCAAAGCACTACCTGCCATTTGCTTAATTAGCTTAATTAGCCGTTGCGTCAGCCTAATTATGCATTGTGCATTATGAATTATGCATTAATAAACCACTTTCTTGCCGTTCTGGATGTAGATGCCGTGGGTTGGGTTCACCACTTTGCGGCCCATGAGGTCGTAGATGGTGTTGTCGCCTTGGGCATCGGTGCCAACGGTTGTGATGGCAGTTGGAATCTCCTTCTGGGCCCAAGCTTTGTTGGCTGGCATGTAGTCGGCATTGTTGTCAACGGCAAAATTGAGACCTCCTTGCAGAGTGAGCATGTTTGCCTTGTCGTTCTCGGTGTCATCGTCGAAGAGCGTACCTTTGAGCATCGACTTGGGAGCCTCACGACCAACCTTAGAGCCATCGGCAACAGGCATTATCATGTGATTCTCGTCATTGTTGGTCTCCATTTCCAGTAGCACGGGAGTGCCGGCGGGAATAACATCCATCTCCAGCTCTTCCAGCTGGGGAACGCCATCTGCGCTAACAGTCATTACGCTATAAGCAGTCAAGCTGCCCACAAGTTCGTAGGGGAAAGCGGTGCAAAGGGTGGTGTAATACTTGCCGTTTGCCTCAACCTCGGCAGCAGGTGCCAGATAGTTGTCTTGGGTGTCGATAAACTCAAGTTTCCACTTGGCATCGTCGCTATAGTCGGCATAGTCAGCATCTCCAGCAATGGTAACGCCGCCGTTGTCGCTATGAACGAAATAGAGGGCTGCGCGGTTTTTAATCATCTCGCTGTGAGTACTTAAGGCAGCAACTATCTCGCTGTTCTCGCCCAGAGCCTGAGTGGCGGCAGCAATCACTGCGGCAGCATCTACCTCGTCGGGGAGCTGCAGCTTGAGAGCGTAGGCATCATAGACAAACTTCTCGGCGGTAGTGTTGGTGGGGCAAAGTGCCAAGTAAGATCCCTCGATAGCTTGTGCGAGAGGTGCCAGGTCAAGGCCTTGAACAGCCAAGCGGTTCACCTTGATGCCCTCGACAGCGAGGTCAAACACTGCGCTGGCATCGTTGTGAGGCGAAGCCAGGTCGACAGTGCTAGTCTTCTCATGCACGCGACGCAGATAGGGATTTTCGGCAGTAGCCGAAGCAGTCTTCACGAAACAATAGCCACCCTGAAGGTCTTCACGCACCATGAGGAACTTGATGTCGGTGCCTTCCTCGGTGCCAGCTTGCAGGCGATAGCCGAAGCTGCCGTCGTAGTCGATGCCCATGTAGTGGCGGTTGCCTGGTACCATGTGGGTGATGTAATAGGTCACTGCGGTCTGTCCAGCAGCAGCCTCAAGGATGATGTCGCGGATCTCCTCCCAATCGTCGATTGGAGGAACGTCGACACAAAGGAACACCGAGCCGTCGGGATCGCCAGTGGGCACAAGGTGCAGCTGGAACATCTCCTCAAGGAACCATGTAGGCTTGTTGTTATACTCCAGTGTCTCTTCAATAAGCCCTTTGATGAACTCTAGAGTCTCGATCATGTCGCCACCGTCACCACTGAGGTTGGTGAGCAACGCCTCGCCGTTTTCGTCACGCTCGCCATACCACACCAGCAGTGGGCTGGCTTCGTCGTAGGTGAGAGCTGTGATGTCGGCAAGGTAGTTGTGTTGCAGTTTAACCCACGTGCCTGAATACACGTTCTGGATGCGGTACACGCCCTGGTCGGGTAGTGGCGTGACAGCGCTTGCGCTGAATGCAGTCACCATCAAGACTGCAAGCAAAGATAAAGTAATGATTTTTTTCATTTTTTTGTATAGGTTTTAATGAATTGGTTTTTAAAAGGGGTAATACAATAAAATCCATTGTGACATTCAAATGGAATAAATATGTTATAAAAGCTTACAAAAATAGTAGTTTTTATTATAAAAAACTACTAATAAACCTTTTTTAACACATATTTATTTGTTCCTGCGCCAAGTTGGCTGCAAACTGATGTAGCGCGACACTCAAGTGGTTGAGCATCAACTTGCATTCAGTATATATAAAAAAAAGAGCCGTTATCAAAATAACGGCATCACAAATAGTAATTCTCAGTTTGCTTGGGAGTGCTTGCTCGGTCGGTTACTTGACAACCACCTTGCGCGACCACTTCCCGGCACACTTGACGATGTAAAAGCCTTTGGGTAGGTCAATCGTCATCTTGGTTCCAGCGTTGACGCGCACGGTCTTTATGAGCTGACCAGTGATAGAGAAGATGCTGAAAGTGGCGTCGTTATCGCCAGCAATCATCGATATTGAGCCCTTGCCGCCAAGCACCGTAGTCTCGTCGCTCAAAACCTGCTCGACGCGCGATGGTGCGGCGATAGTTGCGCTTGTCGCTCCCACGGCAAGTGCAATGCTAAGAGTCAATATGTAAAGCATTCGTCTCATTTCAACCTGCAAAATTACAAAATTTTCTTGATAAAACAACCCTACACACAATTTTTTTAATTTTTTTTCGTTATAGGGTCACCTTATAATACTATGACGAAAAAACGGGTCGAAGGTTTAATGTTCCTTAGCCCCGTTTTTTTGTGTCAAATTATCGTGGCATATTGTTATTCCAGGCCTCTATTTAATTGGGATTCTTGAAGCCTTTCGTCTTGTGGCTCAGGAGGCTTGTTGTCCAGCATTTTAATAAAAGCTTTTGCCAACAGATTGCCCATGAGGTGGTAACCTTTTTTGAGAAGATGAAGGTGGTCGCTGCTCATGTGCTGTGATGCCAACCATTTGCGTGCAGCGCCTTTGCCGCCTGCAACGGTGTAGAAGTCCCACGTTGGAATGTTGTTCTTCTTGGCATAGTCCATGATGATCTTTCTCACTTCGATAATCCCACTTTGAGCCACATAGCCATGCCTGCCTTTCTTGTGTGTCTCTATTGGAGTTGTGAGAAGGAATTTAACGTTGGGACACTCAGTCTTAATTTTCGAGATGAGTGCGTTGATGTTGCTCTCCAACGAAGAGGTTTTGCCATAGGCTTCGTTGGTGCCAAGCGAAATGATTACTAGCTGAGGGTCAAGGTCTTTGAGTTGCTGTCCAAAACCATCAATGCTGAGATAACTAGCGAATGTGGCGCCGTTGTTGCCAATGCAGTCCATCACCACACCAGGCTTGTTGTTGAGCAGTCTCACTCCAAAAAGCGCTCCGTTTCCACGCAGCTTGAGCGACACAGAGTCGGTGAGGTTTCGAAGTTTGTAATTTGTAGCAAAATTGCTCACTTTGTGGCCCTTGATGGTCGCCCGTGATTGTGCTACCTCAAATTGCTTTCCTTTAGTGTGGAACAGAGTGATTCGGTCGAAGTCATCGCCCTTTTGCTTGGTGCAGATGTCAAGTATTGTAGACGAACCGGCAAATTTCACTGCAACGCCTGTCATCCCCATACCTGCTGGTCGGGATGGCAACAGCAGTATGCTTGATTCAGCTATCGAGGCGGTAGAGATGAGCTCAATGTCGTCGGGCTGATTGGTCCTTGCTAACTCCAAAGGGCAAACCAGTCCTCGTCCACCATTTCCATATCTCTGCTGTAGTGCGTGCCGCACCTCGTCGCTTATTATACCTGGCTGCACATGTGAGTCGCCAATGTGCACAATGGTGAACTTATCGTTAGATTTTGATTTTTTCAGTTGCTCGAGTTGTGCTTTCATGCCGCTCCAGTCATCGCCGTTGAGCGAGATGCTATCGGCCTCATATTTAATCCCTTTTGGTTGAGCCATCATGCTCAGGGTTATTGCCATGAATGTTAAAATTAAGGATAGTTTTTGGTTTTTCATGCTGCAAAGGTAGACACATATTTTGTAATCGTCATTGACTGTTAAGCATCTTTACCAAAAATTAGTAAAAGATAGAATGCTGCGAACCAAGCTGGCGTTGAAAGCCCATTTTTCAAATTTTGGATAGGGGAGGAGTGCGAATTTTTTTAAATTTTTTAGTAATTTTGCACCTTTGATTTATTTGTCCAATAATAAAATATTATAGAATGAAAAGGTTTTTGTTGCCAATTTTGGCATTGTTAATGATATCGATGAGTGTTAAGGCCCAAACTCCTGAAACAGCTGATAGCCCTGATCGCAAGAAGGTGGCAGTGGTGCTCAGTGGTGGTGGAGCCTTGGGAGCCATCCACGTGGGCGCGCTCAAGGTTATTGAGGAGGCGGGAATCCCTGTCGACATGGTGGTGGGAACCAGCATGGGAAGCATTGTGGGCGCTCTATATAGTGTGGGCTATAACAGCGACGACATCGCAACCATGTTCCGCACAATGGATTGGGTAGAACTATTCCTTGATCGTAGCGCTCAGAATCGACTCACACTGAGTGAGCGTGACGAGCAAAATACCTATATATATGAACGCGACTTCTATGTTGGAGGACGCAAAGACCCGAGGCCTGGTGGCGTGATTCGTGGCACCAATGTGGAGCGTGTGTTTGGCTACTATCTGCATGATTATGCCGACAGCATCAACTTCCTCACCGATATGCCACGACAGTTCGCTTGTGTTGCCACCGATCTTGTCGACGACGAGCAGGTGGTCCTCACTAAAGGCTCTCTTGTAAAGAGCATTCGTTCGAGTATGTCGATTCCTGGAGTCTTCACTCCAGTGCGCATGGGCGACATGGTGCTCGTTGACGGCGGAGCTAAGAACAATTTCGCTGCCGATGTGGCAAGGCAGCTGGGCGCCGATATCGTGATAGGTGTGAAGTTTGACGGTGTGATTAATCCCAACAAGCAGTTCCGCTCGCTCATGGACGTGATGGAGCGCTCGGCCGGCAGTGATGTGTCGCGCCGTTCTAAGGAGAACGAGAAATATTGTGACTTGCTCATCAAGGTGCCAGTAACTGGCTATTCAAGCGGCAGTTTCACTAAGAAAGCTCTTGATTCCCTGATGGTGCGTGGTGAGGTGGCGACGCGCGCTAAGCTTGATTCATTGATGATAATTAAGCAGCAAGTGGGACTGGGATATGGCCCCAATATGCCCAAGCCCACGCACGCAATCACCAGTTTGGTAAATATCGAGGACGAAGAACGTGGCTTGATCGACTTGCGCAAAAACAACACTATTGTGGCGTCGATTGGAGCAAGATATGACAACGAGGACATCGTTGCTTTCCAGCTTAACGGCCACTACTACATGGGTGGCAAGGTTAACAAAGACTTAGACTTGACCGTGCGTTTGGGTCTGCGCTCAATGCTCAGGCTTGGATTTGACATGGAACCATGGAAGTTTAAGAAGATGGGATTGGGTTATGAAATATGGTATAAATACAACGACATTTTCACACGAGGCCATCGCAGTGCCAACATGTCGGTCATTTATCAGAAGGCGAATGTGAAACTGTTATCGCTCGATGCCTTGAATTTCGATTGTGAACTTGGATTAGGATGGGAGCACTACCATTTCTTCAAGGGCTTATGGAACGAACATAACGAGATGAAAGTCAATGATAATGAGCACTACTTCAACTATCATCTGCGCCTGCGCTACAACAATGAGGATAATCGCTATTTCACACACCGAGGCATGAGAACTGAGGCACAGGTGGCTTATTACACCGATAACTTTGCGAAGTGGAAAGATCACAGCGGCTTTACCTCGCTAATGGCAATGTGGCAAATGACATTTCCTCTGTCTGAAAGCACTCACATACGCCCACGCTTGCAGACCCGCATGGTGTTTGGCGATGACCTGCCAGTGACTGCCTATAACATTATAGGTGGCCCCACCTATGGCAAATACTTCCCACAGCAGCTGCCCCTCGAAGGTTTCGGACACTCCGAGTTCTTCGACAGCAAGTTCGTCAGCGCATCAGTGCGACTGCAGCAGCGCATTTTTGGGCGTCACTACGCCATGCTCGACGCCAGCATTGCCGAGCACAACAACAAGTTGGGCGACATCTTCTCGCGCAAACCCATTTATGGCGTGCAGCTCGGTTATTACTACAACAGCGGTATCGCCGGCCCATTGGGATGCTCTTTCGGTTGGAGCAGCCACACCCATCGTCTTCACTTCTACGTGACCCTCGGCCTCGATTTCTAAATTAAGTAGGAAGGAAGAAGTAGGAAGTAAGAAAGAAATAAATGTTAATCATTTGGTTATGGAGGATGACATCAAAATCATTAAATCGAGAAAATTTGCCAATAGAATAATAAAGCTATATCAGTTTCTTGACGACAAGAATATTGAGGACATAAGAAGGCAAGTGCTGCGTAGTGGCACATCAATTGGGGCAAATATTGCCGAATCGGTGTTTTCAGAAAGCAGAATCGATTTTAAGCATAAAATCTCAATTGCCCTTAAAGAGGCAAATGAGACTTTATACTGGATTGAGGTATTATTTTATGGCGATTATATCTCAGGAAATATGCATGAATCTTTAAGAAAAGACTGTTCCGAATTGATTTTAATCTTGTCATCAATAATCAAAACCATAAAAGATGGCAATTACTAAATTCTATTATTTCCTTCTTACTTCCTACTTCATACTTCCTACTTACTTGTACTTATCTCGGATGTTGTAGATAGCCTCGTAGATGGTGCGGTCGGCTTCGGTGAGCTCGATGCCGCGGCGCGACATTACACGTTCGGCTGTTGAGAAGAACGCTTCGAGCTTCACATTTTTGAATCCTGCATTATCGCTGCCTTCGTGGAAAGAACCCACGAAAGGTCTTGGGAAGCCCGCTCCGTGCAAGTTGACGCCCACGCCCATCACTGTTCCGGTGTTGATCATGCAGTTCACACCCGTCTTGCAGTGGTCGCCCATGATAAGGCCGCAGAACTGCCTGCCGGTGCGCAGGAAACGCTTGCTGGCATAGTTCCAGAGTTTCACTTCGCTGTAGTCGTTCTTGAGATTTGACGCTGTTGTGCCACCGCCAATGTTGCACCACTCGCCAATCACCGCGTTGCCCAGGAATCCGTCGTGGGCCTTGTTGCTGTAGCCTTGGAACACAACGTTGGCAACTTCGCCGCCAACCTTGCAGTATGGGCCGAATGTTGTGGCACCATACACTTTAGCTCCCATTTTCACCACAGCGTGTCGGCATGCGGCAAATGGCGCCCTGATGCAGCTGCCTTCCATCACCTCGGCGTCGGCACCGATGTAGATGGGGCCGTCGTTGGTGTTGAGCATAGCGCCTTCAACCTTTGCGCCCTTCTCAATGAAAATCTTCTTTTTGTCGCCAATCACCGTGCAAGTGTCGGATATGTGCTGCGACTTGCGCCTTGCTGTGAGCCGCTCGAAATCAAGTTCCATGGCCTTGCCATTCTGCTCAAAGATGTCATAGGGGTAATGCAGAGCGATGGGGACAACTGTTGGGTGCACGATTTTTGAGAAATGCTTGTTGTCAAAGTCGCGTGCAGCACCACGGAAGGCTATCAGTTCCTCGCCAAGCATCAGCGCTTCACCGCTCTTGAGCGCCAGCACTTGCTGCACCAGTTCGGGATTAGGCAGCACATGTCCGGCAATCATCAGGTTGGCTCGTCGTGCTATCAGGGGGAACTTTGCCTTGAGGTAGGGCACTGTGAGGAACGAGTAGGTCATTCCCTCATTGCCAATTGCTGCCTTCCACTTGCTGGCAATAGTTGTGATGCCGCATCGCAGCATTGCTGTGGGGCGGGTGTAGGTGAGTGGCAGCAAGTTTTTGCGCACCTCGTTGTCGTCAAAGAAGATAATGTTGCTCATATTATATATATAATAAGGTGTGGCGCTAGTGAGCGCTAGGTTGTTTTTTTGTTTTCAGAGTGCAAAAGTAGTGGATTTTTCATTATAAACGAATTTTTTTTGCTAATTTTGTGGCCTATATATAATATAAGGTGTAAGTGGCATGTGATTAGGGGCCACTCTTAACCCAAAAAAAGAATATATCAATGGATTTCCAAGAGTTAGATATCAAGGGCGTGTGGCTCATCAAGCCGCAGCGGTTTGGCGACAGTCGTGGCTACTTCAGCGAGACATGGAAGCAGCAGGAGTTTGAGGCTCATGTTGGCAAGGTCGACTTTATCCAGGACAATGAGTCGTTCTCTTCGCGCGGAGTGCTCCGTGGCCTTCACCTGCAACGAGGGGAGTGGAGCCAGGCAAAGCTGGTGAGAGTGTCGATGGGAGAGGTGCTCGATGTGGCGCTCGACTTGCGTCATGACAGTCCCACCTATGGGCACCATGTTGCGGTGAGGCTCACTCACGACGGAGGTGAGCAGCTGTTCATTCCGCGTGGCTTCGCCCATGGCTTTGTGGTCTTGAGCGATGTGGCTCAGTTCCAGTATAAGGTTGACAATGTGTATGCTCCACACAGCGAGATGACCATCGCTTTCAACGATCCCGATTTGGGTATCGATTGGGTGATTGCACCCGATGAAATGCTCCTGAGTGAAAAGGATAAGAAGGGTGTGTGGTTAAAAGATGTTAAATCTTTGGAATTTTAGTAAAATCACATTTTTCGGTAAACTCCCTGAAATCTACCATGTTAGGTGGTTCCGGGGAGTTTACATTATATATATAATAGGCATTTTAAAGAGTTTCAAGATAAAAAACATTTGGTTATTAGACATTTAGTTAGTAACTTTGCATCGCTTTTTGGGCAAAAAGCGACCCTTTTCTTTGACTAAATCACTGATTTAGTGAGAGATAAAAAGGAGTGTGCTATTGTCTAAAAGGCATTTTAGAAACTAAGTAACAATAATTTTTTTTAAACACAAAGTAAAACAGAACTAAGATGCCAACAATTCAGCAATTAGTAAGAAAAGGTCGCACTTCACTGGAGAGTACCAGCAAGTCGCCTGCTTTGGATTCTTGCCCACAGCGTCGTGGCGTGTGCGTGCGTGTTTACACCACCACCCCCAAGAAGCCAAACTCGGCTATGCGTAAGGTAGCACGTGTGAGACTAACTAACGGTAAAGAGGTCAACTCTTACATCCCCGGAGAGGGACACAACCTGCAGGAGCACTCTATCGTGATGGTGCGCGGCGGACGTGTTAAGGATCTCCCCGGTGTACGTTATCACATCGTGCGCGGTACACTCGACACCGCTGGCGTAGCAGGCCGCACTCAGCGTCGCTCTAAATACGGCGCCAAGCGTCCAAAGGCTGCTAAGAAGTAATCACAGTGACCAATTTTTTACTACAAAATCAAACAAAATTTTTAAACTTAGTTTTTGATTATTTGGATTGAGTTAATTTGGGTTGAGTAAATGGACCGAAGAGTCGGCCGTTGAAGAACAAAGAAGCAAACAACCAAGCGGACAAAAACTACAATTTTTTAAAAAAATGAGAAAGGCTAAGCCAAAGAAAAGGATCATTTTGCCCGATCCTAAGTTCGGTGACGTACGAGTTTCGAAATTCGTCAATCACCTTATGTTGGATGGTAAGAAGAACACTTCTTACCGCATCTTCTACAGCGCCCTCGACCTCGTGGGTGGCAAGATGAAGAACGAAGAGAAGGCCCCTCTCGAGATTTGGAAAGAGGCCCTCGAGAAGATTACTCCACAAGTGGAGGTTAAATCTCGCCGTATCGGTGGCGCTACATTCCAGGTTCCTACTGAGATTCGCCCCGATCGCAAGGAATCAATTTCGATGAAGAATATGATTAACTATGCACGCAAGCGTGGTGGCAAGACTATGGCCGACAAGCTCGCTGCTGAAATCATGGATGCTTACAATGAGCAGGGTGGCGCTTTCAAGCGCAAAGAGGACATGCACCGCATGGCCGAGGCTAACCGTGCATTCGCTCATTTCAGATTTTGATTAAAGGAAACAGGAAGATATAGAGATGAAAGCTGACGAAAACCTGAAGATGACACGTAATATCGGTATCATGGCTCACATTGATGCCGGTAAGACCACTACTTCAGAGCGCATATTGTACTACACCGGACTCACCCACAAGATTGGTGAGGTGCATGATGGTGCCGCTACTATGGACTGGATGGTTCAGGAACAGGAGCGTGGCATCACCATCACTTCGGCCGCTACAACAGCTTTCTGGAACTATGATGACAAGAAGTACAAGATCAACCTGATCGACACTCCAGGACACGTTGACTTCACCGTTGAGGTGGAGCGTTCGCTCCGAGTGCTTGATGGAGCTATCGCCACTTTCTGTGCAGTGGGAGGCGTTGAGCCTCAAAGCGAGACAGTGTGGCGCCAGGCCGACAAGTACAACGTGCCACGCATCGCCTACGTCAACAAGATGGACCGCGCTGGTGCCAACTACCTCGAGGTAGCGCGACAGCTGCACGACGTGCTGGGTGCCAACCCATGCCCAATCGAGCTTCCTATCGGAGCCGAGGAGCATTTCAAGGGTGTGGTTGACCTTGTTAGGATGAAGGCCCTGTACTGGCATGACGAGACAATGGGCGCCGAGTACTCGGTAGAGGACATTCCAGCCGACATGCTTGACGAGTGCCAGCAGTATCGTGATGAGATGCTGGAGAAAATCGCCGAGTTTGACGACGACCTCATGGCTAAGTACTTCGACGATCCCGAGGCTATCACTGAGCAGGAGATTAAGAACGCGCTGCGCAACGCCACATTGCAGATGGAAATCGTGCCAATGCTGTGCGGTAGCTCGTTCAAAAACAAAGGCGTTCAGCCTCTCCTCGACGCAGTGTGCGCCTATCTGCCAAGCCCCAGCGATGCTAGCGAGGTGACCGGCCATGCAATCGACGATCCCGAGAAGGAAGAGTCACGCAAGCCCCTCTTTGAGGAGCCCATGTGCGCCCTCGTGTTCAAGATTGCTACCGACCCCTATGTAGGACGACTCGTGTTCTTCCGTGTTTACTCGGGTCAGATCGACGCTGGCAGCTACGTCTTCAACTCTCGTTCTGGCAAGAAAGAGCGCATCTCGCGACTCTTCCAAATGCACAGCAATCACCAGAACCCAATGGAGACTATAGGCTGTGGCGACATTGGCGCCGGTGTGGGATTCAAGGACGTGCGCACAGGCGACACCTTGTGCGATGAGCGTCGCCCCATCGTGCTTGAGGCTATGGACTTCCCCGAGCCAGTAATCGGCATCGCAGTGGAGCCTAAGACTCAGAACGACCTCGACCGTCTGGGCGTGGGTTTGCAGAAACTCGCCGAGGAGGACCCCACCTTCCAAGTGGAGACCAACGACGAGACCGGTCAAACCATCATCCGCGGTATGGGTGAGCTTCACCTCGATATCATCATCGACCGTCTGCGCCGTGAGTTCAAGGTGGAATGCAACCAGGGTCTGCCACAGGTGGCCTACAAGGAGGCAATCACCAAGGCTGTAGAGCTGCGTGAGGTGTTCAAGAAGCAGACTGGTGGTCGTGGCAAGTTTGCCGACATCATCTGCCGCATTGAGCCTGCCGACGATGACTTCGAGGGTTCACTCCAGTTCATCGACGAAGTTAAGGGCGGAAACATTCCTAAGGAATATCTGCCTGCAATCCAGAAGGGATTTGTCACTGCCATGAAGAATGGCGTGCTGGCTAACTATCCCGTAGAGCGCCTCAAGGTTACCGTGATTGACGGTAGCTACCATCCTGTCGATAGCGACCAGCTTTCGTTTGAGATATGCGCTATTCAAGCTTTCAGGAAAGCTTGCGCACAGGCCAACCCCGTTCTTCTTGAGCCCATCATGAAAGTTGAGGTGGTGACTCCCGAGGAGAGCATGGGTGATGTGATTGGCGACCTGAACAAGCGACGCGGACAAGTTCTCGGTATGGAGACTAGCCGTACTGGCTGCCGCATCGTGAAGGCAACAGCTCCGCTGGCCGAAATGTTCGGATATGTCACTGCTTTGAGAACAATCACATCGGGTCGCGCAACTTCCACTATGTCGTTCTCTCACTTCGCACAGGTGAGCACAGCAATAGCTCAAAAGGTGCTCACTCAAATGGGAGGAAGAGTAGATTTACTGAAATAACTTTATTTTATTAAACAAATATGAGCCAAAAAATTAGAATTAAACTAAAATCTTACGATCACAACTTGGTTGATAAGTCGGCCGAGAAGATTGTCAGAACAGTTAAGAGCACTGGCGCCGTGGTTAGCGGTCCTATCCCCCTGCCCACTCACAAGCGCATCTTCACTGTTAACCGCTCAACCTTCGTCAACAAGAAGTCGCGCGAGCAGTTCCAATTAAGCGCTTACAAGCGCCTCATCGACATCTACAGCTCAACTGCCAAAACCGTTGATGCATTGATGAAACTTGAGTTGCCAAGTGGCGTGGAAGTGGAAATCAAGGTGTAATGACAGTCACACCGCAGTTTTATTAACTTAACAAGATTAGTAAGTAATTTTTTAAAATTTAAAGAGAAATGCCAGGATTATTAGGAAAGAAAATCGGAATGACATCCGTTTTCAGTGCCGACGGTAAGAATGTACCGTGCACTGTTATCGAAGTAGGTCCTTGTGTAGTTACTCAGGTGAAAACAATTGAGAAAGACGGCTACGACGCGTTGCAGCTTGGTTACATCGAGAAGAAGGACAAGCACACAACTAAGCCCGAGGCTGGTCACTTCAAGAAAGCCGGAGTGAATCCACAAAGACACTTGGCCGAGTTCAAAGGTTTTGTAGGTGAGCACAAGATGGGTGACATCTTCACCGTCGAGTTCTTCAACGATGACCACTATGTTGACGTCATCGGCACCTCAAAAGGTAAAGGTTTCCAGGGTGTGGTTAAGCGCCACGGCTTCGGAGGTGTAGGCCAAAAGACACACGGTCAGGACGACCGCTTCCGCGCACCAGGTTCTATTGGTGCCTGCTCTTACCCAGCTAAAGTTTTCAAGGGCATGCGTATGGCCGGACAAATGGGTAACGAAAGAGTTACTGTTCAAAATCTCGAGATCATCAAGATTTTGCCTGAGAACAATCTTCTCATCGTGAAAGGATCGGTTCCAGGTAGTAAAGGTTCAATCATCTCAATCATGAAGTAAACTATGGAACTTGCAGTATATAACATTAACGGACAAGATACAGGTAAGAAGGTGACTCTTAACGACGAGGTTTTTGCTATCCCCGAACCTAACGAGCACGCCGTTTACCTGAGTGTGAAGCAGTATCTGGGCAACCAGCGTCAGGGCACTCACAAGTCAAAGGAAAGAAGCGAGATCATGGGTTCGACCAAGAAGCTCGGTCGTCAGAAAGGTGGCGGCGGTGCTCGTCACGGCGACATTAAGTCTCCTTTGTTCCATGGTGGTGGCCGCGTTTTTGGTCCACGTCCACGCAACTACTACACTAAGCTCAACAAGAAGGTGAAAGACCTCGCACGCCGCTCGGCTCTCACTTTCAAGGCTCAGAACAATCAGATTATCGTTGTTGAGGACTTCAACTTCGACGCTCCAAAGACCAAGGCTTTTGTCGAAATGACCAAGGCTCTCAAGGTTGAAGGAAAGAAGGTGATGCTCGTTCTCAACGACATGAACAAGAACGTATACCTCTCGGTTCGCAACGTAGAGCGTGCTTCGGTTTGCACAGCTCGTGAGCTCAACACTTACCGCGTGCTCGACAACCGCGCTATGATCGTTACTGAGAGCAGTATTGACACTATGAACCAATTTTAATCATCTTAAGGAGAGATATAAACACAATGGATATTCAAATTATTCCTATCGTTTCAGAAAAGGCTAACGCCATCAGCGAGAAAAACAACCGTTTTTCGTTCAAGGTATCTCCCGAGGCTAACAAGTATCAGATCCGCGACTTGATCGAGGAGCTCTACGATGTTAAGGTGGTTGAGATTAAGACTATGAACTATGACGGCAAGAAGAAACAGCGCTACACTCGCACCGGTATTCAGCGTGGTGCTACTGCTGCTTTCAAGAAAGCTATCGTTACTCTTGCCGAAGGACAAACTATTGATTTCTATAGCAACTTATAATTAATAAAATGGCAGTAAGAAAATTGAAGCCCACAACACCGGGGCAAAGACACAAGATTATTGGTGTATTTGACAACATCACAAGCACTACACCAGAAAAGTCTCTTACAGTCGGATTGCGCAAGACAGGCGGACGCAACAATGAAGGCCATCGCACCTCTTATTACCGTGGTGGAGGTCACAAGCGTCGCTATCGTATCATCGACTTCAAGAGAAACAAAGACGGTGTGCCAGCTCGAGTAAAGTCGATTGAGTACGATCCTAACCGTTCGGCTCGCATTGCGCTGCTTTACTATGTAGATGGCTACAAAGCTTACATTATTGCACCCAACGGACTTGAAGTTGGCGCTACAGTAGAAAGCGGTGAGAACGTGGCCCCCGAAGTGGGAAACGCGCTTCCACTAAGTAACATTCCTGTTGGTACTTTAATTCACAACATCGAGATGCGCCCTGGTCAGGGAGCACGCATTGCTCGAAGTGCCGGTACCTTCGCTCAGCTCACTTCACGTGAGGGTACCTACGCAATTATCAAATTACCTTCGGGTGAGACTCGCAAGATTCTTGCAGCTTGCCGCGCTACAGTTGGTGTCGTTGGCAACAGCGACCACGCTCTCGAGCAGTCGGGTAAAGCCGGACGCTCTCGCTGGCTCGGACGTCGTCCTCACAACCGTGGTGTTGTTATGAACCCTGTTGATCACCCAATGGGTGGTGGTGAAGGACGCCAGTCAGGTGGACACCCACGCTCTCGCACAGGTATCTATGCTAAGGGATTGAAGACCCGTGCTCCTAAGAAGGCATCTTCTAAGTACATTATTGAAAGAAGAAAGAAGTAATTTGATTAAAGTTTAAACTATGAGTCGATCATTAAAAAAAGGTCCTTACATCTGTGTCAAGCTCGAGAAGAAGATTGACGCTATGAACGAGAGCGGCAAGAAGGCCGTGGTCAAGACTTGGTCACGCGCTTCGATGATTTCGCCCGACTTCGTGGGTCACACCATCGCAGTACACAATGGCAACAAGTTTATTCCCGTTTACATTACCGAGAACATGGTAGGACACAAGCTCGGTGAGTTTGCTCTCACTCGCACCTTCCGTGGACACAGCGGCAACAACAAGTAATTCAGGACCAGGGAAAATTCATTGACAAAAAAAGAATTAAAAAACAATGGGTAAAAGAAAAAGAGAATCAGCCAAAAAAATCAAGGAAGCCCGCAGCAATCAGAGCTTCGCTAGGCTCATGAACGTGCCCAGCTCTCCTCGCAAGATGAGACTCGTCGCCGACATGGTGCGCGGACAGGAAGTGTTTAAGGCTCTCGGACTCCTTCATTTTTCAAATAAGCAGGCTGCTGCCGACGTAGAGAAGCTTCTCAAGAGCGCTATCTCTAACTGGGAGCAGAAAAATGGTAAGAAAGCCGACGACGGTGAACTCTATATCAAGTCAATCAATGTTGACTGCGCTCCAATGCTCAAGCGCCTCCGTCCAGCTCCTCAAGGACGTGGATATCGCATCCGCAAGCGTTCTAACCACGTGACTATCTATCTCGACACTATTAACCAAAAAGACGCATAATAAGAAGATATGGGACAGAAAGTAAATCCAATCAGCAATCGTTTAGGCATCATCCGCGGTTGGGATTCCAACTGGTATGGTGGCAGTAATTATGGAGATACTCTGCTCGAGGATAGCAAAATCCGCAAGTATCTCAGCGTGCGTCTGGCCAAGGCTAGCGTGTCGCGCATCGTTATCGAGAGAACTCTCAAGCTGGTGACCATCACCATCTGCACTGCTCGCCCAGGACAAATCATCGGTAAGGGTGGCAAGGATGTTGACAACCTCAAGGAAGAGCTCAAGAAGCTCACCAGCAAGGACGTTCAAATCAATATCTACGAAGTTAAGAGACCTGAACTCGACGCCGAAATCGTAGCTAACACTATCGCACGCCAAATCGAGGGCAAAATCGCCTATCGTCGCGCTGTGAAAATGGCTATCATGTCAACCATGAAGATGGGTGCCGAGGGTATCAAGGTGCAAGTGAGCGGACGACTCAACGGTGCCGAGATGGCTCGTTCTGAGATGTTCAAAGAAGGACGTACTCCTCTGCACACTCTGCGTGCCGACATCGACTACGCTCTCGCTCCAGCTCTTACCAAGGTGGGACTCATCGGTATCAAGGTGTGGATCTGCCGTGGTGAAGTTTATGGCAAGAAGGACCTCGCTCCTAACTTCGCTTCTTCGGGCAACGACCGCCGTCAAGGTGGCAACCGCCGTGGCGGTTTCCGTAACCGTAGAAACAACCGTTAATCATTATTGTGTGATTTTTTAACAAGACAAAGAAATGTTACAACAACCAAAACGTTTAAGATACAGAAGGCCTTCCGACGGTAAAGTGCGTCAATACAGCAAGAGAGGCAACCAACTGGCTTTTGGCTCGTTTGGTATCAAAGCTCTTGACTCGAAGTGGATTACCGCCCATCAAATCGAGGCCGCTCGTGTGGCTGTGACACGTTACATGCAGCGCGAGGGTAATATTTGGATCCGTATTTTCCCACACAAGCCTATCACCCGCAAGCCTGCCGACGTGCGCATGGGTAAAGGTAAAGGTGATGTTGCAGGATATGTTGCTCCCGTTTTCCCAGGCAGAGTCCTGATTGAGGTTGACGGCGTAAGCTATGAAATCGCTAAAGAGGCCCTTCGCCTCGCAGCTCAAAAGCTTCCTATCCCCACTAAGTTCATTGTTCGTCCAGATTACGACCCTTCTCAAAATGTGTAATTTTTAATAAGTAAGACTATTATGAAACAAGAACAATTGAGAGAGCTCACCGACAAGGAACTCAAAGAGAGACTCGAAGCAGCCGAGAATGAGTATTTGCAGCTCAAGATTCAGCACTCTATCTCGCCTCTGGACAATCCTTCTAAGATTACTCACGATCGTCGTGACATCGCCAGAATGAAAACCGAGTTGAGAGCACGCGAGCTCAAAATTAATAAGTAATCCCCAAAATTTTTAAAAACATCCTATCATGGAAGAAAAAAGAAATTTAAGAAAAGAAAGAGTTGGGGTTGTCTCTAGCAACAAGGGTGACAAAACTATCACTGTAACAGTGAAGTACAAAGAGAAACACCCAATCTATGGAAAGTTTGTCAGCAAGACAAAGAAATATCACGCTCACGACGAGAAAAACGAGTGCAATGTGGGTGACACCGTGCGACTCATGGAAACTCGACCCCTGAGCAAAACTAAGAGATGGAGATTAGTTGAAATAATCGAAAAAGCTAAGTAATTATGATTCAGGCAGAAAGCAGATTAACAGTTGCCGACAACAGCGGTGCAAAGGAAGTCCTCTGCATTCGCGTGCTGGGAGGTACAGGACGTCGTTATGCTTCGGTAGGTGACATGGTTGTCGTTACCGTTAAAAACGCCATCCCTTCAAGTGATATCAAGAAAGGTACAGTTTCGCGCGCTGTAGTCGTGAGAACTAAGAAAGAAATCCGCCGTCAAGACGGTTCTTACATCAGGTTCGACGACAACGCATGTGTACTGCTTACCAATGCCGGTGAGCTGAGAGGTACTCGTATCTTCGGTCCAGTTGCACGTGAGTTGCGTGCCACTAACATGAAGATTGTTTCGCTCGCTCCCGAAGTACTTTAATTTTAACAATGCAAAACAATTAAGAAATGGCTAAGTTACACATACAGAAAGACGACACCGTATATGTGCTCGCCGGAGACGATAAGGGTAAAACTGGTCGCGTCTTGAGCATCGATGCTAAAAACAATAGAGCTATTGTTGAGGGTGTCAATAAAATCAAAAAGAGCACCAAGCCTAATGCACAGTACCCACAGGGTGGCATTATCGAGAAGGAAGCTCCTATTCACATCTCTAACCTCAACGTAGTTGACCCAAAGAGCGGTCGCGCTGCACGTCCAACTCGCGTTGGCTTCAAAGTTGAGAGAGACGAGAATGGCAAAGTAGTTAAGAAAGTTCGTATTTCTAAAAAATCAGGAGAGGAGATTAAATAATGGCTACTACACTCAAAAAACAATATGACGAGAAAATTGCTCCAGCACTCATGAAGCAATTCAACTACAGCTCGCCAATGCAAATCCCTAAGCTCGTGAAGATCGTTCTCAACGAAGGTCTGGGCGACGCTACTCAGGACAAGAAGATCATCGAGACTGCTATCAACGAGCTCACTACCATCACTGGTCAGAAGGCTGTTCAAACAGTTTCTAAGAAGGATATTTCTAACTTCAAGCTCCGCAAGAAAATGCCTATCGGCGCACGCGTCACTTTGCGCCGCGACCGCATGTATGAGTTCATGGAGAGATTCATCCGCATCGCGCTTCCACGCATTCGCGACTTCAAGGGTATCGAGGGTAAGCTCGACGGACGTGGCAACTACACCGTTGGCGTTTCGGAGCAAATCATCTTCCCCGAAATCAACATCGATAACGTGACTAAGATGACTGGTATGAACATTACCTTCGTCACCACTGCCAAGACCGACGAGGAAGGCTACGCTTTGCTCAAGGAGTTCGGACTGCCTTTCAAGAACGCTAAATAATTTTTAAAAAAGAAGATTTGATATGGCAAAAGAATCAATGAAGGCCCGTCAGGCCAAGAGAGAGAGAATGGTCGCTAAGTATGCCGCCAAGAGAGCAGCCCTCAAAGCTGCCGGTGACTACGAGGCTCTGCAGGCTCTGCCACGCAACGCTTCGCCCGTTAGACTTCACAACCGCTGCAAGATCTCGGGACGTCCCAAAGGCTACATGCGTCAGTTTGGTATCTCGCGCATCAACTTCCGCGAGATGGCTTCGGCCGGTCTCATCCCTGGCGTGAAAAAAGCTAGCTGGTAATCATTCCAACGCTTATAATTAAAATTTCAGTAGTATTAAATATTGTTCGACCCTAAGTTCGAATTAATTTAAAACAACAAACAAAATGACAGATCCAATCGCAGATTATTTGACAAGATTGAGGAATGCGATCAAGGCACAGCATCGTGTCGTTGAAATCCCTTCTTCGAAATTGAAGAAAGAGATCACTAAGATTCTCTTCGATCAGGGCTACATCCTTAACTACAAGTTTGTAGAACCTCAAGACACTCCAGTAGGCACTATCAAAATCGCGCTCAAGTATGACGCAGTTGATAAGGTTAACGCTATCAAGTGTCTCAAGCGTGTTTCACGTCCCGGACTTCGCCAGTATGCTGGTTACAAGGACATGCCACGCGTGTTAAATGGTTTAGGTATCGCCATCATCTCCACCTCTAAGGGTGTGATGACCAACAAGCAGGCCAAGGCCGAGAAAATTGGTGGCGAAGTTTTGTGTTACGTTTATTAATTTATAGGAGGATATAACTATGTCAAGAATAGGTAAATTGCCAATCGCTATCCCCGCAGGCGTAACAATCGATATTAAAGACAATGTGATTAATGTGAAAGGTCCTAAGGGAGAGCTCAAGCAAACCCTCAACCCTAACATTAAAGTAGAAGTCGAAGACGGACAAATCAACGTGTCTCGTCCCGACGATAACCGCGAGTCGCGCGCTCAGCATGGTCTCTACCGTGCCTTGATCAACAACATGGTCACTGGTGTGAGCACTGGTTTCAAGAAAGAGCTCGAAATCGTCGGTGTTGGTTACCGTGCTACTATGAAGAACCCTCAGACGATTGAACTCGCTCTCGGTTACTCGCACGTAATCTACATCCAGATGCCTCCCGAAGTGAAGGCCGACGCTAAGTCAGAGCGTAACAAAAACCCACTCATCACACTCGAGTCTTGCGACAAGCAGCTTCTTGGACAAATTTGCGCCAAGATTCGCTCATTCCGCAAGCCCGAACCTTACAAGGGCAAGGGTATTAAGTTCGTTGGCGAGGTTATTCGCCGCAAGTCAGGTAAAACGGCTGCTGCCAAATAATAATTAAGACACTTTTTACTACTATGATATCTAAAGAACAAAGACGTAGAAAAATCAAAGCCCGCATCCGCGGTAAGATAAGTGGCACAGCACAGCGTCCACGCTTGTGTGTATTCCGCAGCAACAAGCAAATTTATGCTCAGCTCATCGACGACGTAGCTGGCAACACCATCGTTGCAGCTTCTAGCATGGGTCTTGACAAGCAGGGCACTAAGAGCGAAATAGCCGCTCAAGTTGGCGAGAACGTAGCTAAAAAGGCTATCGCCGCTGGTATTGATACTGTAGTTTTCGACCGCAATGGTTTCTTGTTCCACGGTAGAGTTAAAGCTCTCGCCGATGGTGCACGCAAGGGTGGTCTCAAATTTTAAATCAAAGTCATGGCTAAAAATAATAGAGTTAAAATTTCAAGCGATGTTGAACTGAAAGATCGCCTCGTGGCTATCAACCGCACCACCAAGGTTACCAAGGGTGGTCGCACTTTCACTTTCGCTGCTATCGTTGTCGTTGGTGACGGCAATGGTGTTATTGGTTACGGCCTCGGTAAGGCCAACGAGGTTACCACCGCCATCTCTAAGGGTATGGAAGTGGCTAAGAAAAACCTCATCAAGGTGCCCATCTACAAGGGCACTATCCCTCACGAGCAGGCTGCCAAGTTTGGCGGTTCGCGCATCATCATGCAACCAGCCACCCCAGGTACTGGTGTTAAGGCTGGTGGTGCCATGCGTGCCGTGCTCGAGAGCGTTGGCGTGACCGACGTGATCTGTAAGTCTAAGGGTTCTTCTAACCCTCACAACCTCGTCAAGGCTACTTTTAAGGCTCTCGCCGAGCTCCGTAGCCCCATGACTGTCGCTCACTATCGTGGAGTGTCTCTCGACAAAGTGTTTAACGGTTAATTTGATTATCACTATGGCTAAAATTAAGATTAAACAAGTCAAGAGCCGCATCAATCGTCCGGCTAATCAGAAGAAGACCCTCGATGCTCTGGGCCTAAGAAAAATGAATCAAGTCGTTGAGATGGAAGACACACCTCAAGTCTTGGGTATGGTTAACAAAGTTCGTCACCTCGTAGAAGTGACTAAAGCTGAATAAATTTTATTATTATCATGGAATTAAATAATTTAACACCAGCTGTTGGCTCTAACAAGAGCAAGCGCCGCATAGGACGTGGTCCCGGCAGTGGCATGGGAGGTACTTCTACACGCGGACACAAAGGCGCTAAGTCGCGCTCAGGTTATAAGAAGAAAGTGGGCTTTGAAGGTGGACAGATGCCACTTCAACGCCGTGTTCCTAAATTTGGTTTCAAGAACATCAACCGTGTGGAATATAAGGCTATCAACATCAACACTATCAACGACCTTGCTGTTAGCAATGATCTCGATAAGATAACTGTTGAAGACCTCTTTAAAGCAGGTTTGATTCGCAAAAACCAATTGGTAAAAATTCTCGGCGTTGGTACTCTGACTAAGAAAGTCGACGTTGAAGCTAACGCCTTCTCCAAAAAAGCCGAGGCTATTATCACCGAGGCCGGAGGAACCATCAACAAACTTTAAGTTCTAAGAGATAATGAAATTCATCCAAACAATAAAGAACATCTGGAAGATAGAAGAACTGCGTCGTCGCTTGGGAATCACTTTCCTCTTCATCCTCATCTACCGATTTGGATGCTACGTAGTTCTGCCAGGTATCAACCCCGAAGCGCTTTCAGCGCTCAAGAAGTTTACCGACAGCGGCCTTATGCAGCTGCTCGATATGTTCTCGGGTGGTGCCTTCTCACAGGCCTCTATCTTCGCGTTGGGTATCATGCCCTACATCACCGCATCTATCGTTATCCAGCTGCTCGGCATGGTAATGCCAAGTTTCCAGAAAATGCAGCGCGAGGGCGAGAGCGGACGCATGAAGCTCAACCAGTATACACGTTACCTCACTGTCCTCATCCTCCTCGTGCAGGCTCCTGCCTACCTCATCAACCTTAGGGTTCAAGTAATGAGCGCCGGCGGACAAGTCGAGATGGGACCTTGGACAATGTTGTTCCTTACAATTGTGCTCACCGCTGGTGCCATGTTCATCATGTGGCTTGGTGAGAAAATTACCGACAAGGGTATTGGTAACGGTATCTCTATGATCATCCTCGTGGGTATCATAGCACGTCTGCCAGGTGCCTTCATCCAGGAGTTTGTGGGACGTCTCACTAACGCCCAGGGTGGTCTCATCATGTTCCTCGTTGAGGTTATCGTGCTCTTCGCCATCACTGCAGGAGCCGTAATGCTCACACAAGGTACACGCAAGGTGCCCGTTCAATATGCTAAGCGCATCGTGGGCAACAAGCAGTATGGTGGCGCACGTCAGTACATCCCTCTCAAGGTGAATGCTGCCAATGTGATGCCTATCATCTTTGCTCAGGCTCTGATGTTCATCCCTATCACTCTCGCTGGATTCGGCGCTCAGAATAGCGGTTTCCTCGGTGGTGTAGCCAGGGTATTTGGCGATATGAACGGATTCTGGTACAACCTCGTTTACTTCTTACTCATCGTCGCCTTCACCTATTTCTATACTGCCATCACAGTGCGACCCACTCAAATGGCCGAGGAAATGAAGAAGAACAGCGGCTTTATCCCAGGCATCAAGCCAGGTAAGAAGACTGCCGAGTATCTCGACTCTATCATGTCGCGCATCACATTGCCAGGTTCTATTTTCCTTGGCATCGTGGCTATCCTGCCAGCGTTTGCACGTCTGTTTGGAGTTAACCAGAACTTTGCACAATTCTTTGGTGGAACTTCATTGCTCATCACTGTGGGTGTGGTTCTCGACACTCTACAGCAAATCGAGACTCACTTGCGCATGCACCACTATGATGGTCTTATGAAGAGTGGTAAAATCAAGGGACGCGCTTCTTGATAAAAGGCGCAACCCGTTTAGCACGTGATGTGATATGATTTATCTTAAGACCGAAGAAGAGATTGAGAAACTAAGGGAAGCTGACCTCGTGGTGGCGCGCACACTAGGCGAACTGGCCAAGTGGGTCGCCCCCGGGATCACAACCCGCAAGCTCGACAAGATTGCCGACGAGTACATCCGCTCCGAAGGATGCGTTCCAGGTTTCCTCGGGCTCTACGGTTACCCAGCATCAGTCTGCATCTCAGTCAACGAAACAGTGGTTCACGGCATCCCATCAGGCTATGTGCTGCGCGAGGGAGACATCGTCTCGATCGACTGCGGTGCTGTTACCAAGGATGGATTCAACGGCGACTCTTGCTACACCTTCTGCGTGGGCGAGGTGACCGATGAAGTGAAGCAGCTGTTGATAACCACCAAGGACGCTCTCTACGAGGGTATCAAGCAGGCCGTCCCAGGAAATCGCATTGGCGACATAGGACACGCGGTGCAGCAATACTGCGAGAAACGTGGCTACAGTGTCGTGCGTGAAATGTGCGGACATGGGGTAGGGCGCAAGCTGCACGAAGATCCCGATGTGCCCAACTACGGTCGACGTGGCACAGGGCCGCTCATCAAGAACGGCATGACTATCGCAATTGAGCCCATGATCAACTTGGGAAGCAAGAACATAGTCATCGAGCGCGACGGATGGACGACTCGCACCAAGGACTTCAAGCCTTCGGCACACTTCGAGCACTCAGTCGCTATCCACAACGGTAAGGCCGATATTCTTTCATCTTTTGAGTATATCAAAGAGGTCCTCGGAGAGAGATTCATTTAAATTCTATCACACACTACTTATCATCACTCTTTTATAACACATTTTTATGGCTAAACAAAATGCAATCGAACTGGACGGAACTATCGTGGAGGCGCTCTCCAACGCCATGTTCCGAGTTGAGTTGGAAAACGGTCATCAAATCACCGCACACATCTCGGGCAAGATGAGGATGCACTACATCAAAATCCTGCCAGGCGACAAGGTGAGGGTCGAAATGTCTCCCTACGATCTTTCTAAGGGAAGAATTGCGTTTAGATACAAATAAATTTGATTTCACACTTTACTTATTACACTACTATGAAAGTAAGAGCTTCTATAAAAAAACGCAGCGACGACTGCAAAATCGTGCGTCGTAAAGGGCGTTTATACGTGATCTGCAAGAAAAACCCTAAATTTAAGCAGCGTCAAGGATAATTTTTATTAATTTTGCACAAAATTTCAGTTTTATAATATGGCAATAAGAATTGTGGGCGTTGACCTGCCCCAGAACAAGAGAGGTGTTATCGCACTCACCTACATCTACGGTATTGGACGTAGCTCGGCTTCTAAAATACTCGCCGAGGCTGGTGTAAGCGAAGATACAAAGGTCAAAGATTGGACCGATGCCGAGGCTGCTAAAGTGCGCGAGGTTATCGGTGAGAACTACAAGGTCGAAGGTGACCTCCGTAGCGAAGTACAAATGAATATCAAGCGTCTCATGGACATCGGTTGCTATCGTGGCATCCGCCATCGTAACGGCTTGCCAGTTCGCGGTCAGAGCACCAAGAACAACGCACGCACTCGCAAGGGACGCAAGAAAACTGTTGCTAACAAGAAGAAAGCTACTAAATAATTTTAAGGTATGGCAAAGAAAACAGTCGCAGCTAAGAAGAGGGTTGTTAAAGTCGACGGAGTCGGACAACTGCACGTGCACTCTTCATTTAACAACATTATTGTGTGCCTCGCTAACAGTGAGGGACAGGTTATTTCATGGTCTTCGGCAGGCAAGATGGGCTTCCGTGGTTCTAAAAAGAACACTCCCTATGCTGCTCAAATGGCAGCCCAAGACTGTGCTAAGGTGGCCTACGACCTTGGTCTTCGCAAGGTAAAGGCTTATGTGAAAGGTCCAGGTAACGGACGTGAGTCGGCTATTCGCACCATCCACGGTGCTGGTATCGCTGTAACTGAGATTATCGACGTTACTCCATTGCCACACAACGGATGTCGTCCTCCTAAGAGAAGAAGAGTTTAATCTCAAAACACACTTTTCACATCTTTTTTATTATTTTTTCGCGAATCTCTGTCAGTGATTGGATTGCACCTTTTTTAACAACCTCTCTGCAATCGCGGCTGCACTGAAGCGATTCTGCATCCAAAACGTAACTTTTAATTTTTAAAACTAACAAAATGGCTAGATATACCGGTCCAAAATCAAAAATCGCACGCAAGTTTGGCGAACCAATCTTCGGAGAAGACAAAGTCCTCGCTAAAAGGACTAACCCTCCCGGACAGCACGGCGCCAACAGAAGAAGGAAACTCTCAGAGTACGGTACTCAGCTTCGCGAAAAACAAAAAGCTAAATACACCTATGGCGTCCTTGAGCGTCAGTTCCGCAACCTTTTCGACAAAGCCTCTAGATCTAAAGGCGTTACTGGTGAAGTGTTGCTGCAACTTCTCGAGGCTCGACTCGACAACGTAGTTTATCGCCTGGGTATTGCCAAAACTAGAGCAGCTGCTCGTCAGCTCGTTCTTCACCGTCACATCACTGTTGATGGCAGCGTGGTTAACATTCCTTCCTACTCTGTAAATCCTGGACAGCTCGTTGCTGTTAGAGAGAAATCTAAATCTCTCGAGGTTGTACAAGACTCACTTGCTGGATTCAACCACAGCAAGTATCCTTGGATTGAATGGGACGAGAGCGTTAAGGGTGGTAAGTTGATCAACCTTCCACAGCGCGAAGACATCCCTGAGAACATCAAGGAGCAATTGATCGTTGAGTTGTATTCTAAATAAATCATAACATCCATGGCTATTTTAGCATTTCAGAAACCAGAAAAAGTCTTGATGCTCGAGGCCGACAACAAATTCGGCAAGTTCGAGTTCAGGCCTCTTGAACCAGGATACGGCGTTACCGTGGGTAATGCCTTGAGACGAATCTTGCTTTCTTCACTCGAAGGTTTCGCTATCTGCAACATTCGAATCGACGGAGTGAAGCACGAGTTTGCAACTATACCTGGAGTTAAGGAAGATGTTACTAACGTTATCCTTAACCTCAAAAAAGTAAGACTCAAGCAAGTGGTTGCTGAAACCGAAACCGAAAAAGCTACCATCAAGGTGGCCGGACAGGATGTTTTCCTAGCAGGGGATATTGGCAAAGTCCTTAACGGATTTGAAGTTCTTAACCCCGACCTCGTTATTTGCAACCTCGACGCTAAAGCTTCGTTCCAGCTCGACATCACTATCAACAAGGGTAGAGGCTATGTTTATGCCGAAGAGAACAGAAGCCCTAACGATCCTATCGACGTTATCGCTATCGACTCTATCTACACTCCTATCGTGAACGTGATGTATTCGGTTGAGAACTACCGCGTTGAGCAAAAAACCGACTATGAGAAACTCATTCTCGAAATCACTACCGATGGCTCGATTCATCCTAAAGAGGCGCTTAAAGATGCTGCTAAGATTCTCATTCAGCACTTCATGCTCTTCTCCGACGAGAAGATCGCTCTCGATGCTAGCGAAAACGACGCCAACGAGGAATTCGATGAAGAAGTTCTCCACATGAGACAACTGCTCAAGAAGAAGCTCGTTGATATGCAGCTTTCGGTTAGAGCTCTCAACTGCCTCAAGTCGGCCGAGGTCGAAACTCTTGGTGAACTCGTTAAGTACAACAAGACCGACCTGCTCAAGTTCCGCAACTTCGGTAAAAAATCACTTTCTGAGCTTGAAGAACTGCTCTCTAGCGAGGGGCTTAACTTCGGCATGGATATTTCAAAGTATAAATTAGATAAAGAGTAATAACGATGAGACATAATAAAAAATTCAACCACTTAAGCCGCAAGAAAGGGCATCGCGACGCTATGCTGGCCAACATGACCATTTCTTTGATCATGCACAAGAGAATTTTCACTACTCTTGCCAAGGCCAAAGCTCTTAGAGTTTATGCCGAGCCCATCATCAACAGAGCTAAAAATGACGACACTGCTTCAAGACGTGTTGTGTTCAGCTACCTGCAAAACAAGCACGCAGTTAGCATCCTCTTCAATGAGATAGCACAAAAGATCGCCGACCGCCCAGGAGGATACACCCGCATCCTTAAGACTGGCAACCGTCTCGGTGACAACGCCAAGACTTGTTTCATTGAGCTCGTTGACTACAACGAGGCTCTTCTTGGACAAAAGAAAGAAGCCAAGAAGGCTACAAGACGCAGCCGCCGCTCTTCTGGCAAGAAAGCTGCTCAGCCAGCTCAAGAAGAACAGCAAGCAGCCGAGTAAAATCACTGACATCTTTGGGAGAGTTTGCCTTCGGCAACTTCTTACCATATCTAATATTAACGGCACCCGAAGCTTCATGCTTCAGGTGCCGTTTTTCAGTATGTGGCTAGGCTCAATCTGCCAGGCACTATCTCTTAATTCTGAAAATCCTCACGCCTTCATTGCTCTTGTTCTTCAGGAGTTGAGTCTTTAGGTCGACCTTCTCGAGCATAACCTTCTTGCCAATCGATGAAGCGTCAAGAAGAACAGGATTGCCGTTAGCGTCAAGTTCAATAATGCCCAGGTGAGAGATGTCTAAACCTTCAGTCTTCGTTACAAGCCCTACAAAGTCGCCGCGTTTCACTACATCCTTAACCTTCTTTGAGTTAAGGTCACCCTTCTTGATATAAGGGAAACGGTGATTGCGGTAGCCAAGCTCAAAACTCTTGATCTTCTCGAAAATAGAGTCATTTTTAAGCGAGGGATATGAGTCGCGGTGAGTCGACATGAAATTGATTGTCTTTACCTTGTAGCTGGCACATTCTATATTTGGAGCCACATCCTCAATATTTCCTCGGCTTGTGTTGTCAATCATCCAGTCACAAATGTAGTGCAGGCGTGATGAATAATCACCCATCTTACCATTGCGATAACGCAAGTTTTCAAGGTGACTGGCATAGTCTCGCCATGAAGTCTCTCCATTAAGGGTCGCAGTCGCGAGAGCATATAGAGTCTCCACAAAGGTTGTGCAGTCAAGTTGGTCAATATTTATCGTCAGCTTCTCCTCGTTACCCTCAAGAGTGTGGGCCACATAAGGAGTGCCCTCGAGCTTGTGGGCATAGAAACACACCAGCTCGTTAGCATCCTTAAGCCCACTCTTTTTCCCCTCAGCAAGGAGTTTGTTAATCTTTACAGGGCAGTTGAGACAGTGAAAACGCATTTTTAGGCTATCGCTGGCTGTGATACTGTCCTTAAAACTCAGCTTGCTGTCAATCTCATTTGACACTGCTGCAGCATTTGAAGTGTTATTCTCTCTGTGAGATGATTCTTGCGTTTGACCGCAACCATACAGCCAAAACGACGCAAACATAACCAATATAATATTTCTCAATAGCATAAGCATTTATTTTTCTCGCAACAAAAATAGAATAAAAATCCTAAATACACAAACCGTCCTTCCTTTTCTTTAAATAAAGTAAGCGAGCCATAGCAAAATAGTCTTGTTTCATCACTGCACCCAGTCTACCTTTGCCCCCAAAAACTTTACACCTTATTATATATATAATATATGCACACCATGAAAAATCAAAGTGTCCCATCTGTCCCATGTGTCCATTCTGTCCTCCACGTCCACCCTGGCCCCTCATATCCCTTCTTATCCCTTCTTATCCCTTCCTATCCACTCTTATTCCTGAACGAGGTTGACTGATTCCACTGATTCCACTGATTCCACTGATTCCAGCGATTCCAGCGATTCCACTGATTCCACTGATTCCGGTGATTCCATGTCTCGAGTTCTCCATGTTTTTCGGGGTGCCGTGTATTGTGTATTCTGTCCTGAACGCCCACTCTGGTGTCCTGAATCACTCCAAATGCAGAAAAAGGCGATTTTTTTTGAAAAAAAACGTGAAAAGATTTTGCCATGTCGGAAAAGGGTTGTAATTTTGCATCGCTTTTCGGCTCACGAGGACCCCGTTCCGAGTTGAG
>JAEEGJ010004254.1_pt1 | contig 49504 bp, 34 predicted proteins | sample 8958761 | NCBI WGS metagenome assembly JAEEGJ01 (sample SAMN16246546, study PRJNA631951) | gut metagenome | biome: gut microbiome; feature: rumen; material: RS-attached | host: Bos | place: Iran: Karaj | collected 2018-10
TATATAATTATAATTACTATTTTTGTTGATTTTAATAAATGAAATGTCGAATTGTCGAATTGTCGACAACCTATGGCATCCTAAGGCAAATGAAGCAGTGTCGCTGCGTGCCTGCGTCGCTGCGTGCCGAAATACCAAATGGCACGATGGCACGTTGGCACGATTGGCCTTCAAATCTGAAATTCAAGGGTTAGAATTCACTTTTTCTCCTCAAAATTTGGAATTTTCAAATAAAGTTCGTATCTTTGCATCGTGAAAGGAGAAACCAAGTAGAGCCACGATGTGCGGAACGGTGGCATCTGTGTGATGATGAGCAATTCGACCTTGCCGCTTGGTTTCCTTCACTCAAATATCATTATGTTAAACTTAAAATATCAGATTATGGGAAACCAAAGACAGCAAAAAGCTGAAAAACGTGTTAAATATCCAAGATTACTTGGTAGTGTCGATTATTCTAACTACCTTTGCAAATGAGTACGAGACGTGAAAGGGCTAAGGCCCAAGCCGGTCAGCTCAATAAGCAACTGGTGGCGATTGCAGAAAGGCCCAAGGAGAGAAAGGAACAGGTCGTTGAACTTGGTAAATTTTTCGTGGACTTGGCAAAACTGACTTTTGGCGGTGTGATACTTACGGTTCTCTTAGACTATAGTTCATACAAGATGCCGCTTCTAATAGCAGGACTTGTGGCTCTGTTTATGTTTGTTACTTTAGGATATCAAATAATAAGGTACGGTAATAGAAAATAAGAAATATGGAATTGGTATATATCTATGCAGTAATGAGCCTATTGGCCCTGGTAGGCATTATTTGGCTACAAATCAAGATGCGTAAAGACAAGCGGGGGATACTTTGATAGAAACCGAGTAGAGCCACGATGTGCGGTAATCGACGTAGTCGCTTGCAAGGCAAGAACGGTGGCATGGCTGCAGGGCAAAACCTGTGGAGATGATGAGCAATTCGACCTTCTTGCGTCCCTTTGGTAGCAAGCGAACAAGTTCGAGCGGCCGCTTGGTTCCCTTCACTCAAATACAGAGCTGGTCACTGTGGCCAACTTTTTTACGACCAAAAGGGCTATTGTGCCCCTGCAAAAGCCTTATGAAATATCTGTGGTTGCAATGTCTTTACCCTATATGTGTTTGTTAATTGGTTTTTGAACAAGCACCAAGTCTATTAATAATACCGCAGTTTCAGGTTCTTCCTTGGGAGCATCTTTTGGTTTCCATGCTACTACAAATCGCACAGAGGCGGAACTGATGCAGTATCCCTTTTTCTTCCAAGATGCTATGCTTTCCTGCATTTTTGTTGATAACTTTGCAACAGCTCTATGGGTCGAAGGAGTTAGAAAATATGAATCTTCTAAAATCAAAGGGTCACCGCTCCTTAAGGCTAAAACTTCTTGCTTAATATTTTTGAAGAAATCCAAAAACACATCCTTGTGCGACAATTGCAAAACAATTTCTTCAGGCATAGGATATTGTTTTGTATCATTGTTCTGTATGTTTGATGGTAATCTGGAAAATAAGTCGCTATTAGTATGAATAAACAACCGATTCTTGGCACGCGTTATGCCAACATAGTACTGGCGGAATAATGCCTCGTCTTTATAAGGATTGTCGGAAAGAAGCATGTATACATCATCGAATTCACGTCCTTTTGCTTTGTGAATAGTGGAAACGACAGCCTCTGCATTGGAAACATCGCAGAAATCTTCTACGGACGACTCGAGAACAAACTCCCAAAGATCGGTGCGATATTTGGCGCGATATGTCTTCTCGAACAACTCTACACAGCGCTTTATTAAAGGCAGACATTCACTGTTATCATATATTTCAAAAGTGGCATGTTTCGCTTCCTCCCATAAGTCATCAGGTATGAGTGGAGTCGTAACCCTTTTATCAATATACTTTAAAAGATACTTTACTTCTGCCAGATTTGAGAAACGAAAACCCTCCATCGACTGAATCAACTTGCTCTGTATTCCATGCTTCCGCAAAAGAGCAACAATAATAACAGCCTCTTCGTTCGTTTGAGTAAGTACACAAGTCCTTTGCTTACCTTTATGAGCAATTAGATTTTCAACCAAAGGATGGTACATATATTTCGATACATGATGATTAATTTCAACCCATCCTTCTTCTTCACGTATAGAAACGATGGGTGTTGATTTCATCCTTTTGCTAATGATATTGGCGAAAGCATTTGCAAAACGAACCACATGTTGAGAACTGCGGTAATTCTCAGTCATTTCAATGAAGCGGCTATCAGGCTCTTGTGATAACTGATAAAGATATTGAGAATCAGAACCACGAAACTCAAAAATGTTTTGATCATCGTCGCCCACTGCAATTACTCGCATTTCTTCGTTATTGCTCATGAGGGCCTTTACTAGATCATACTCTTCAGCACTCATGTCTTGAGCCTCATCGATTACGAGAACTGTTTTTCCAATCTTGTTTGGTTCAACTTCTCCTTGATTGATCATGTCAGCAGCTCGAGCGACCACATCCTTAACATCATCAAGATTGCCTATACGTCCTAAGAGATCAAAACTATATGAATGGAAAGTCTTAATCTCCACATAGTGGGCGGCTTCACCTATTAATTCTATCAATCGTTGCTTGAATTCCGTTGCTGCAGCTCGTGAGAAAGTAAGCATTAACAGTTGTTCGTGCTTAACGTCTTCGAGCAACAAAAGCGATGCTAATTTATGAACCAATACGCGTGTCTTTCCGCTCCCAGGGCCTGCTGCTACGACGATACAGCGTGATTCCTTGTCAGAGATGATTTCTTTCTGTTTCTCTGATAATTGTGCAAAGAGCTTCTGATATTTCTTTGGAGTTATATTGCGTTGTATTTCGTTAACTCGTTCTCCTTTGAAATATTTGGAGATGAAACGTTTGTATTCCATCAGGAAATAGTCCTGTACGTATTGCTGGGCAGCTGCATAGTTTTTTACCATTAAGTTGGCGTATTCACCTACAATATGAACTTGCTGAATCTTTTGCTTGTAGAATTCGTCAAGCATACGATAGTCATCCAACTTATAACGTAGTTTCATGTCTTTCAGACGACGAATAGACAAAGCGTTATAAAGAACCATGAAACCACCATCAAGTTTCAGGGCTTCGATATTCGAGAGATATAGGAGTGATTCCTCGACGTCCCCAATTTGAACATTATTAAGCATGCCAAATAAAGATTGCCCCTTTGCCTTAATCTGCTCCAACAATTCAACTATTGAGAATTGTATCATCTTGCTTGTAGAATTATCGGTAGATGATTGGGCCATCTGGTTATACAACCATTCAATAGTAAAACGACAAATCTCCCACTTTTTCTCACTACGTTTGATGGTTCTGTCCATGTCTGCTTGGCGAACCATCTTGATGTTTCGGGATGGATCTTCTTGTTTTCGGATATAACCTTTGACTGTGAGGAAATAGAGCAAGGTTCGAATACTTTTCTCATTAGAGGTGGTGATGCCGCTGTTTACTGCATCATCATTGAGTTGTTTACAGGATATTAATAGGCCTTCGTCAGGAATACGTTGAAGGATATACTTTTCGAGTTTTGCAAAACGTTCAAGCAATATGTTTGATTTACGTTCTGTTATATCCTCCATAAATGCTGAAATATCTTTGCTATCAGCTAGGATTCCATCTTGTTTCATTCGTGTTACTGCAGACACTACCTCGTTTTTAGTCAGTCCGAGAATGTCGGCTAGATAATCCACTCGTGACTCAGCCTCAGCATCCTGGGCTTTTGCAACGTGTTTCTGAGAGATTAGTGATTTGATAATTCTGATAGCCTTTGTACGATCCTCATTATCAAAAAGTACAGACTCCGTGATGCGCTGGCGCGCCTCGTCCATATTCTTAACAGTAATACCTGTTGCAAAGACGCGAGGCATGTTAGTTCCTCTTTCAAGATAACCAGCTTGTTCTAAGGCGGCGATAGCTGTCCGGACGCGAGTCTCAATATCATTTCCACTATCACTCCATCCTGCCATTCTGGCAATCTCCAATGCTGAACTGCTTATCTTTGGACGCTGTCTAGTCATTTTCTTGACCGCCATCCATACCTGCTGTATTTCACTAATACTGAGCTTTGTCTGATTTAGTAACACGAAGTGCTTGTCAAGGTCACTATCACTATAAAGCACATAGCAACGGGCACTGAGCTTTGGATCTCTTCCAGCTCTACCTGCTTCCTGCACATAATTCTCTAATGAATCGGAGATATTGTAATGTACCACTAAGCCAACATCGCTTTTGTCGACTCCCATTCCGAAGGCTGAAGTGGCTACAATAATACGGACACGACCTGACATAAACTCGTTCTGATTGGCTACTTTGTCATCTCTGTCCATTTTACCGTTGAAAGGTAAAGCGCGATATCCATCACGAGTTAGCTTGGCTGCTAGTTCCTGAGTACGACGGGTTCTTGCCACATAAACAATAGTTGGACAATTGAATTCGGATAACAGAGCCCTCAGTTTTTGGTACTTTTCTTCATCGGTATCAGCATGAATAACCGAGTAATGCAGATTTGTTCGTGTAGCTTTTGAAGCATACAAATCTAGATTAAGCCAAAGGGTTTGCTTGAAGTAGTCACAGATGTCTTGTATTACTTTCTGTTTGGCAGTCGCAGTAAAGCATGATACAGGAATAGGTTGCTTGCAACCTTTTTTCTTTTGATAATCGCTAATGAACTTTCCTATATAAAGATAATCTACGCGAAAATCTTGTCCCCACGATGAAAAGCAGTGTGCCTCGTCTATAACAAAACGTACCACATGACGCGCTAATAATATCTTCTCAATGGTCTTCGAACGAAGCATTTCTGGAGCTATATATAATAAAGATGCTTCGCCGTCCTGTACCCTTTGAATAGCCAAAGAGCGGCTAATAGGGTCGAGCAATCCGTTTATGGTAACAGCATCTGTAATACCACGTTCTGCCAGATTGTCAACCTGATCTTTCATCAATGACTGTAAGGGCGATATTACTACAGTAAGTCCATGAACTGTTCGTCCTGCCATCAATGCTGGTAGTTGGAAAGTTAGCGACTTGCCACCTCCAGTAGGGAATATCGCCAACAAAGATCTTCCTTCTACTGCAGCCTTAGCAGCCCGTTCTTGTAATGGTTCACCCTCATATGTTCGAAAATCATCATAACCGAAAAATGCTTTCAGATTATTATGAAGGTCTAATATGCTATTGCAGTATTCGCAATCTGGTTCATTACAATGTCGCTGTCTTAAAACTCCCATTACATATTCCACTCCGGGGTAATTGTGGAGAACCCAACCTGGGGTAATGGAACGTTCGTCTGATGTGTCTATTAATGCCAACGCATATGCTAACTCACAAGGAAATTGTTCAATTAAAGCAACAATATCTGCATATTGGCATATGCGCCCTTTGTACTCATTCCATATTAGAGCAGGTAAATTGGTGGCCGTTGTATCAGCACCAACCATTTTCAGAAACCCCATAAACTCATCTTTCTCTTTGAGTAATGATGATAGAATTCTGCGCTTTCTTTCTGACAATTTACCCCAGCTGGCAATCTCATCCATTAATAAGTCTCGTGCTTTTTCACAGTCGTTCACGGGGTTGTTCATCTGCTCACTTATCAACTTGTCATCTTTCAGAAGCCTATGATAAGGACGCTCAGGAAAAAGTAGAGGCGACATATATAGTGTATCAACTAATATCCATTTGCATGATTCATTGCCAAATAGATATTTAGCATCGTGGTTTACAATATTATGTCCACAAAGGAAATTCATGCTATGTAAGAAGTCAACCAGATCTTCCCTTTTGCAACCATGATAAACTGCACCATCATATCGTAAAGCTCCGATATCATGAATCTTATGGTCGCTCATGCCGACTTCAACATCAACAATAGCCCAATTACAGTCAATAATCCTTTCCTCCATGCATGAAGTGTATTGCATGGGTGCAAAGATACGAAAAATATTGTTATACTCATCGAAAAGGTTAAAAAAAACACTTATCAGTATGGTTTACATGCACAATTATTGCGTTTTTTGCTTATACTGAAGGCAGGATGATGAATAATTATTTCATCGCAAGGCTTGTGAGCATTTGGAGGTTTGAGAAATGTTTCGTAACTTCGTGGCGTGATAGAACAAGAAGGACAATAGCCCCCTGAGGAGGCGGCTCTGGAGGTGAGAAGACTGTCCGCGAATGACGTAGATGAGATTCTGAATGTTGGAATATTGGTATATTACTCTAAATGAAACTCGTTTTTACATTCTTTAGTTGACAGTTTCCAAAATCTGAGATTCAAGGGATAGGATTCACTTTTCCCCCTGAAAATTTGGAACTTTCGAATAATGTTTGTATCTTTGCAACGTGAAAGGAGAAACCGAGTAGAGCCACGATGTGTGGAACGGTGGCATCTGTGTGATGATGAGCAATTCGACCTTGCCGCTTGGTTTCCTTCACTCAAATACAGAGCTGGTCACGTGTGGCCAGCTTTTTCTAATAGATTCTATAGACTTTATGACTTCCACAAGCCTTGTGAAAGTGATAGTCATCCGCTTAATCCGAAAAATTGTGTATCTTTGCACCAACTAATTAAGGGAACGAGGATATGATATACAAAACTCAAAAGCGAAATACTCCTATTGCCACGCTTATCAAGAACTACACCAATAAGAAGAGTGGCAAAGTCTCTGAATCCAGAAATGAGATTCAAAGAAGATTCGAGCACCTTGACTGGAAGGACCAGAAGAAAATACTAATGGTATTCCTTGATTCATGCAAGACTGACAGACAATGGGCCTATTCGAAACTTTACCATCATTGGGACAAGTCGTTTGAGGCAAAAGTGAAGGAAGTGTGGGATAAACTTCACGAGCCGATGTGCGCCTGGTCCATTATCCGTTTCTTCCCCATTTCCTATGTGAAAGAGAATATGGCATCGTTCACTGGTGAAAGAGACTTCTTTTTTATTAGTCTTCGCTTAGCGGAAGACCCTGACTATGTCCTTGATAGGAGTAAATTAAAAACTGTAGACTATTTGGCTTTACTTTGTAATTCTGGAAGAACGCTATCTGAAGATGAGGCCATCGATATGCTGTTTGAGATAGTCCATGATTTGTGCATCTCTGGCTTCTCGATATATGAGCAGACACGTATAAATTACGATGAAAGCGTATTTAACCTTTCAAAACATCTAAGCATTTGTCGTGCATATAACTATCTGTTCAGTATGGGCCATGAAAAAGCAATACGGTATTTTGACGAATGGAATCGGAAAGTACACAATGACGTTTTGGATAGTCTTGAATATAACATTCTGAAGCAATGGGGAGTTTCTCAATTTGTATCTTGTGAACAAAGTATATTAATCGTTAGAAAATACGCCTATCTGGCACTTGATGACAAATACAAACTCCCTACGGATACGAGTATGACAGAACTGTTATCGTTCGTTGATTTGATATTCCGCCAACCTTCTGAATACATACCGTCAAGAATCACCAATGAAATGCCTTCATCCGATCCGTCGTTCTTGGAGAAAATAAAGCAAACCAATGCTGAAGTCAAGAAGTTGGTAGACGATTTTGAATTGGAACTTGTAAATGGAGATATTCCATTCTGATGATAAGAAAAGTGAGACAAAAAGGTTTTTACTTTGAGTTTGACAATAAGAAATGTGTTCACATGGCTTGTGGAAATAAGATTTATAGTTATTTATGCATTTAATTCCAAAATTATTTGTATCTTTGTTGCCAGAATCTGACAATTCGTAAATAGTAAACAAGAGTAGCGATATGGCTCAATGGCAAAAAATTCAAATACGACGTGAGAATGGAGAAGTTGTTGATGCACAAACTCCTGTTATTGTATCTGCAAGTAGGAGTACAGATATTCCTGCATTTTATGCAGATTGGTTCTTCCATCGTTTGAAAGTCGGTTACTCTGCATGGACGAATCCATTTAATGGAGTTAAGAGTTACGTATCATATAAGAATACTCGATTCATTGTGTTTTGGTCAAAAAATCCTAAACCTTTACTGAATCATCTTGATTATTTAAAGGAAAGAAATATTGGCTGTTATGTTCAATACACCCTTAATGATTACGAAAATGAAAAGTTAGAGCAGGGTGTTCCTGCAATAGATCAGCGTATAGAAACTTTCAAGAGGCTTGTTGATAAATTAGGAGTTGGTGGCGTAATATGGCGTTTTGATCCACTAATTTTGACAGATGACATTTGCATAAATGATCTTCTAGAAAAAATAGAGAAGATAGGCAACCAATTAAAAGGTTATACAGAGAAGTTGGTTTTCAGTTATGCCGACATCATGAGTTACAGAAAGGTAAGAGCTAATCTTGAGAAGTGTAATATCCCATATCATGAATGGACTGAGCCGCAGATGCTAGAGTTGGCAGAGCGACTTGCCAAATTGAATAAGAAATGGGGCTATACTCTCGCTACCTGTGGTGAAAAAGTGGATTTACAGCAGTTTGGCATAGAGCACAACCATTGTGTTGACGATGCTCTTATTATCCGATTTGCATACAAAGACAAGGATCTTATGGACTTTCTTAAAGTCAAGACTTTCCCAATGCCTGTACAAAATCTTTTTGGAGAATCTGAATCTTTACCTAAGGATGCAATTCTTCTTCCCAATAATACATACGCAACACATGGCGATAATCGCGACAAAGGGCAGCGACTATTTTGTGGGTGTATTATGAGCAAAGATGTTGGAGAATACAATACTTGTCCACACTTGTGTGAATACTGCTATGCAAACTCCAGTAAGGAAATTGCTGTGAGGAACTGGAAAGGGCATAAAAATAATCCATTTGGAGAAACAATAAAAGGGTGAATGACGTATGAGCATACAAGAAGCATTAGCAAATTATCATAATAGTTTGTATTATAACCAAGAATGGTATAGGCTTGCCATTAAAGGCGATATTGATAGTATTGTAAATATTGGCACCGACTTTGCTCGTTCAGAGATGATGGATTATGCGGTAGCATGCTGGCAACATGTTATTGATAATGGTCATGGTACAGCCGAGGCTTATTCTAATTTAGGTGTGTCCTACTATTATGGGAATGGTGTATATCAAGATTACAAGAAAGCTGTTCAATATTATCAAAGAGCAGCAGCAAAAGGGCATCCTTTTGGAATGTACAATCTTGCTGTTGCATGTGAAAATGGAAATGGCACTCCCCAAGACATGGATAAGGCTATTAAATATTATCAAATGGCAGCGGAGCATGGCGTGAATATGGCAATAGATGCACTGATTAGATTAGGGTTATATAGCGAAACTCGTGACTTTGCAATTTATCCGCGGAGTGTTGACAATTATTCTTGTTATGATAGTTTAGATGAACTACATCTGGATGGTATAAGTGATAGTGAAACATTTTAACATTAGATGATATGGCTGGATACTATTTTAGATTGCCTCCCTTTATACAGTTGACGCCGCCTCAACAAGCTGCAGCAAATGAGCCTCGACAGATTGCTTTGACAGGCGGGCCTGGTACAGGGAAAAGTGTCGTTTCTATATGGAGACATATTAGGAACTATCTGTCCAATCCTGTAAAAAGGAGTATGTTGGTAACTTATACAACGACCTTGAAAGCCTATTTAGCTGCTTGTTGTAGGAATATTAATGATGACGGACGTCCTAATGTGGGATCAGAATCATCGAGTAATGTAGGGACTTCAATAAGGAATTCAGAATTAATACATAATACAGCTTTCGCAGAATTGATAATTGATGAAGCTCAAGATTTGTCAAATGATTATTATTCTGGTATTCCTTCTCCTCTTTCTTATGGAGCTGATGACTCTCAGATTTTATATCATGATCACTGCTCTACAGAAGCACAGTTGCATAATTTGTTTCCATCCAATGTGCTTTGTCCTTTAGATAGGAACTTTCGAAACACACAAAGGATTATGCAGTTTGCAAGACAAGCTTTCCCTTATGCCAATATATCATTTAATGTCATTAATGGATTAGCAGATAACGTAGGAGAGAAACCTGTCCTTCTTATCTCAAACACTTTTGATAAAACAAGAGATGCTATTGAACGAATTGTGAATTCGTTTCGGGCAGATGATCATAATATTGCTATTTTAGTGCCATGGAGAGAGCATGTTAAGGCATTTCAAAAAAACGCCTTGAATTTCAAAAATATTGATCATAGTATTTACTATGAAGACCAAAATGATTTCCCCCATGGATGCGAAATAATAAAGAATGTTCATATTACCACTTTTAAATCTTCTAAGGGATTGGAATTTGATACGGTTATTATACCGAATTTTGATTTTATCATGCAATTGCCGTACTTTGTTTCAGCTGAAGAAAACATGAATAGTGAACAACTTGAAAGAATGGAAGAAACTATTCATAGGCTTGATGATTTGCAAAAAGATCATGATATAATTGTGTCAAAGTTACCTCTATCTGATGGACTATTCAAAGTAAGATACAGAAAATTAATGTGTTCCTGGGAAGATATGTATGTAGCTGTTACACGTGCTAGAAGCAATCTATATTTGATTAGTCCCAAAGATTTACCTCACCTCAACTCAGTAATTGAAAAAGAAATATTATAATTATGAAAACGTATTTTTTCCCAATTCAGTCAACCTCTTTAGCACACTATTTTGCTACAGCTATTATTAAGCCAGCTAAGTATTTCGACAACAAAATAGCTGATATTCAAGATAAGTATAAAGATTTTCTATTGTTCACAAACAAATTTGGAACAACCGAAACAGACTGTTGCTTGGAGGTTATATTAACAGATGAAGAAATCTCTGAATTAATAGACGTAAACGAAGGGTGGTTCTTGTTCGACGAAAAACCTTTGCCAATTTCTCGAGTTAAAAGAATTTATTTCTCTGACAATGAAAAGAAAGAGATAACAATTACAAATATTAGAATGAGTACCGCCTATATTCCAGACACTTTGATAGGAGTACAAGTCTTTGACAATAATCCTTCCGAGGTAATTAAAATACCATCAGATTGTGATGGTGTTAATCAGGAAGAAAAGATTGAAATGTTTGACAGATTCTTAGGTGCTTTGGCTCTTATGAAAACAGCCGGAGAACATTATATGAATTACTCGCCAAACTACATCAACACGCTATCAATTTTTAACTCATTAATTAAAGAGCAAATAAGCAAGATTGACCAGCATATTTTTAAGGACAGCTATAAAGGACTGTTTACTGCTTCTAATGGCTTTGAAACAGTTCTTCCATATCTTAGTAAAAAAATCGATGAGCAGCTCCTTGTTAAAATAGCTAACGAAAACAACCAAGTTGTTAAAAAGGACAAGATAACTCATGTCATAGATGTTAATAGTTTTAACGACACGTGGACGTATACTATAGCCATTTTGAACAATTATGGTGTTGGCGATGAATCAAGAAGAAAAAGAATAGACGGATTGATTCAATCCCATTTCTCTGAAATAAAAAAAGGGAAAGCAGAAGGCGTCGCTCTTTGCTATGGCTACAATAGGGGATATTCTGCATTTGCAAAGGACTACGGAAAAGATGATAAGGTATCATATAAATACAAGTTGGAAAGTAGATTAGATTATTATACCATCGAATCCGTTTATCAATACATATTTAACAATATGGTTTCAAGTTATTTCTCTTATATAGATGAATGGTGTCCTGTATTTTCTGAGTGTCAGCCGAAAAAGAAAACTGATTATCTAATATTGGATGAGATTATAATTGGAGAAAAGAGAGCAAAAACATTTTCCGAAGAATGGTGGACAAAATTGTATCCAAAGTTTAATAAGGAGTTCGGACGTCTTGCTCAGGAAATCTTTCGTTTTTTTCAGGAAATTTGTAGTGATATTAAGGATGATATTGAAGATGAGCAAAATGAACTCATCTCACAATATGAAAACAAATTGAATGAGTGTAAGAAAAAGATAGATGATTTGACAAAGCAGTTGAAGCAAAAAACAGAAGAGAATATATCTCAACAGCATCAATTGAGAGATCCCGCAATAAGTGTTGTAGAAAATCCAAAGAAAGATATTAAGAAGGAGAACTTGAGAAGTCTAAAAGTTGATGAATTAAGAGAATTGGCGAAACAAAGGGGATTGAAAGTGCCTAGCAAGACTAAAAAGGAGGAATTAATAAAGTTGCTTACTAATCAACAAGCGACGACATTTGATATTCCTTTTGAAACTGACAATAAATAGAATTGTATGTTTGAACAACTGATTGTCAATAGTAGTAATGCCCAATCTTTAGGTAATTTTATCGGTAGTAATCAACTACTGATAGATGAATTTATTAATTCCAGCATTGAAGACCAAAGACAGCAAGAGAATTTGTTTCAACAATTTGTGCTTCTGAATTCTAGAGTACAAATAATGGATTCACTGGATTTTACCAAAAGTACGAATCGTGCATTTATTGCAATCTTATTTGACTATGCAGAAAGAGTTAATGCAGTTGCTGCTGCAGTTCAGTTGTATCAAATTATCCAGAGGCATAATCTAGGTATTGGCTCGCGACTAGAGGCTACTATGCTATATTTGTATAATATCCCAAATAATCAAGTATATGTTGACAGATTCGAAGAGATTTGCTTAAAACTTCAAACAGCCATAAATGAAGAAGACGACAATGACAGTAGGGCCATAGCCACATTCCTTAATTACTACTCGTCAGTGGTATATAATACTTCTCCTCATACTCACTTCGCTCAAGATATAATATCAAAGGTAAATGCATCCGTGAATACATATCCCTTCTTACAAAAGGAAGATATCACGGAATCTCTCTCGCTTGATATTAACCAAGCAGAGATGGTGTATTTGTCAATCCAAACTACCATCGATAGACTATTAGGCAAGCAGAGGAGGTTAATAGCAATTAATGATGTTGGGTTCATAATAGAAAGTAATACACATTACGCTCAAATATTATCAAATTGTCCTAGACGTTTTAATAGCATTAGGGACATAGCGATATCTCAACTACAAGAAATTCAAAATAGCGATGAGGTTTTCCGCTCACTTGGTAGAGGTGTTGCCATTCTTGAACAAGAAGAACAACTTTTCTCGTATATGAAAAGTTATGGTTTAATGCATAAGGCAAAACTATTATCTGCTTTTTCTAATTTTCCATTTAACGAAATAAGGGATAAAAATATAGAAATCTATGATTGGAGTTGCGGACAGGGACTTGCGAGCATAGTCTTATTGGAATACCTGATGGATAATAATATTGTTTTGAAGACAAATCGAGTAACACTTATTGAACCGTCAGAAATTGCTTTAAAACGAGCTTCACTTCATGTCAAGCATTTTGACTCTGAGGTTAGAATCAGAACTATCCTAAAAGATATGGACTCGTTAGAGATTGCTGATGTGAGTGGCATAGATGGAAGTGTAAAGCTTCATTTGTTTTCTAACATACTGGATGTTGAAGCCTATTCTATGCAGCATTTAATTGACACAATAAAGCAAGGAGTTAGAGGCAATAATTATATGGTTTGTGTAAGTCCATATATCAGCGATATTAAGACTGCGAGATTTGATTCTTTCGTAAATGGTTTTTGTACAATGTCTCAGTTCGACATGATATTCCAAGATATAGCATCTCGAGGTGAATGGACTAATAATTGGACAAAACTTATTAAGACATTTAAGGTTGTTTTGTAGCAAACACCGTTAATGTGAATAAAACTTTATAGCAATATGAATGCAAAAGAATTTCTAGCGAAAATAGTCTTAGGAAAGGATGTATACAAGGATTTGTCGATTGCCGAGAAAGAGATGAATGAGGCAAAAGACAAGTATAATAATGCTTGTCAAACACTTAGTGTACTTGAAGACAAAAATGGAGAAACAAGTAAATCTCTGGATACATCTCGCAAAGAAAAGGCTTCTTTACAAAGTGAGAAGGAGTCGATAGATGCTTTGCTTTCACAATTACTGAACAATGAAGAATTGTGCGATGCAAAGACTATACTGGAAGGTAAGCGTGATGACAAAAAAGCACTCCTTGGAAACATAATAGAGAAACTGAGTTCCTCCCAAAAAGAACATGATTTGATTCTAACTCAATTAGGGGAATTGAAGGAAGAAAAGACTTCTTTAGATCACGATGTTGAGAATTTGAATCATGAGATAGAATCTCTGAAAGAGAAATCAAAGCAAAGAGAAGAACAGAAAGCAAAGATATCTCAGCGGAAGGAGGTTAGAGATAATCTTTCAACTCTGAAAGACAAGTGGCAAGGGACTTTGGATGAATTTAAGGCAAGGATAGATGATGCTGATAATCTGAAATCCCTTGAAGGATTGAAACGTGAACTTGTAGATTACGAGAGGCTTGTTAATAACGCTATTGAGATATCTGTAAAATGAAGTTAAAAATTGCCAGTATGCTTTTGGGCGAGAATGTTAGAGTCATTCTTGACAAAATACGAGCACATCAGGATGAGGCTTCTGATTATCTGTCTCGACTGAAAAAGTTGTTGCAGAACAAACAAAATATTGATCAGCAATTATCTGATTTAGATAAGCACAAGAAAGATCTTGAAAGGCAAATAGTCACTTTGAGGAGTGAGATTGAAGAAAAGCGTCCTTTACAAAAAGTGGCAGAACAAATTATAAAGATAGAGGAAGATACCAGAAGTAAAGAAAAAGAAGTAAGTGCTAGTTCATCTGGCAATAGAGAGTTGCAACAATCTGTTGCTCATCTGCAGAAGGATACAGTCGACTTGAAGAGTCGTAAGTCATTGCTTGAAGTTGAAAAAAGAAAGTACGAAGAAAATATCGGCAAAGATGATACAATTCCCGATGAGTTGCTGAGCGTCAATTCGGAAATTGTTAATCTACAAAATTGGCTACGGATTCATAGTGTAGAATTAACACAAATTGAGAATGATATTACAGAACTAATTCATGCATTAGAGGAAGAAGAGCCCATAGAGGTGCCTCAAGATGACATAATGGAAGAAGATGAAGAGACCGGAAAGGAATCTAAAGATGAAACACCCCTTGTAAAACAAACTGAAAAGGAAGAGCCTGATAATGGTAAAACAAATGATACAGTAGAGCCGTCAACTCGAAAGAAGCGGGACCACAAGATAAAAGAAATCTTTGATTTAGAAACAGGTGAAACCATCTATGCAGAAGAATTCTTTAAGAAGCCTATAGATGAGTTGCAGAAGTGGCGAACTACTTTTCAACAATGTATATTGCAAAACAATAGGCGTTTTGTTTGTCCTAAATGCCTTGAGATGATTCGAATATCTGGAAGAGGCGATGAACGTGGTGTACCAGCAATCTTTACCCATAAGAATGACAGCGTTTCATGTAAAAAAACTACCACAGGACAATCTGTGGAGGATATCAATAGAAAAAAATATGGACTATTTGGTCAGAGTCAGCGACATAAAGACTTGAAGCAGGAACTGTATGACAGACTTAGAGACAGAAATAGTCTTTCGCTGGGTATCAGTAATGTAGAAATGGAGAAACGGGTTTATAGTACGCTCCCTTTCTTCAGTTGGAGACAGCCTGATGTACAGATAGAATATCAAGGGCATAAAATCGTATTCGAGATTCAACTCTCCACAACATTCTTGAGCGTTATCACTGAACGCGATACATTCTATCGTTTGAATGACTACTATATAATCTGGGTATTCAACTTTGATGACAACAGGAAATACGTTGACCTGAACAATCTTGCCATGAAGGACATCTATTTTGCGAACAAACGAAATGCATTTATCTTTGATGACGAAGCAAGAGAATGGAGCAAAGAAAGTGGGCAACTTGTTCTAAAATGCAATTGGGTTGAGCCAGATTCAACATGGCATTATGCCAACACAGAAAAACATTTTGGAGGAGAACCTGTCACTCTTAATATGTTGAAGTTTGATAATAATACACATAAACTCTATTATTATGATGCGGAAACACCTTATTACGAACAAAATCCGGACATAGCAGAGCGTCTCATTGCCGAACAGAAAACAAAGGAGGAATATATCAAGGAATTAGAGAAGAAAGCGCAAGAAAAAGAAATAAGGAAACAGGAAGCGATCGAACAAATGATGAGAGATGGCGGACATGTGATACCTTTTGAAGAAAAGAAAAAAATCGGTTTCAAGTATGGCGTAACGACTATTATAGAACCTCATTTTACTTCGTGTGTATCTAGAGAAGACGGCACGTTTATTGTGGGTTTCAATAGGAAAGAAGGTATAGTAGGCCAAATCGGTGAAATGACTCGTGAGTGCGAGTACATCAAGATTCATCCTCTTACAGGAAGTGCATATATAGCAGAGGGGCGAGATTCTTTTTGGTTAGGCAATATTAATAGTTCGTTCCGTGAACGTAGAGCAGGAGACCAGGTCAACTCTGTTCCAATGACTGAAAGAGTAGAGAAAGTTAGTCTGTTTCATAAAGATGAAAGCGAACCATTCTCGTCATTCTATGTGTTAGATGGAAGAAAGTTTTTTGTTCGTTTAAGTTATAGCACTATTTTTGTTGACCTAGAAGGCAATAAGATAGTAGAAGAAGATTTCTCGAAAATGAAACTCATCCTTGAGCTAAATCTGATGCGTGTACAACGTAAAAAGGACGGGAAGTGGAACGATTTGGATTTCAACGGGAATTACAGTTCTGATTGGACCATCTATGAAGAAATATGCGAATGGGGAGAAGGACTTCGAATGGGCAAAGTTCATAAAGAAGGGAGCTGGCTACAGCCAGAAAGGACTTATTTCGATATTATTGATGCAGAAGGAAGTATTATTACAGGGGGGGCGTCTTCTATTGGCGAGTTGAATGAAGGAAAAGCAAAAGTTGTTATTGAAGGGAAAAACGCGGAAATAGATGCAACAGGTCATCTTGTTCCAGAAATTCAAACTCAGTTGTCTGACAACATAAAAGCCTCAAAGATGTTGGGGTACTGGGAATTAGTCAATCAAGAAGGGAAAACCATCTTGAGTAGGAAAGACAGGATTTTAGAAGTTAACAGACTCCATCATGACCTGGTAGTAATTCAGCAATATCATCATTTTGGATTGGTTAATTCAAATGGAATTATTGTACCATGCAATCATAGTTTTATCTGTTTGTGGACGGAAGATATTGTCAAGGTAAGGGATAATAAAAGTGAGTATTTGGTAGATCTTAATGGGAAACGCATATCTTCGATCTATAGTCAGATAAGAGCACTCGAAGATGGCAGAGCAGAAGTCGTTTTAAACAATTGTATTGGGCATATCGATGCGAAAGGGCAGCCTATTCCTGAGAAAGAGATACAACTATCCAATGGCAGCGTAAAATTCCTTTTTATGGGGAAATGGGGAGTTCGTAACTCAAAAGGCCAAACTACTTTAGAATGCTCTTATGATGAGATTACAACATATCACGGCTATTACTATGTAATTGCAGAGAGACGGATTACAAAAACAAATTGGAAAACGACGAATATTATTCCAGTTAAAGGGGCAAAAATAAGAGAAACAGATAAAACTATAATATATAATGTGGGGGGCAAGGATTTTCTCGTACCCAAAGAAATTGCTACACAATACTGGAATGATAGCGTCCCAGAATCTGCAGAGCTTATCATCAAGAACTTTCACAAGGAAACAAGTGGAAAAGGATGGCTTAGAAATACACAATTGCATGTTTATGCAAAGCCATACCTTCAACAAGAGAAGAAATCTCATAGGCAAAAGGAGGTCGCACTACATGAAACAGTTAAAGGCGTTATCAACTGGGTACAATATGGAAGTGCTATTGTAAAACTCCCAGATAAAAGTACATTATATGTTCACAGAAGCAATTTCAGAAATATAACTCTTGACAAGACTTATAAAGGAAAAGAGATAGAACTCAAGAAAGTCGGAATTAATAAGGAACATAATAAGGATGTATGGGAAATTGTTCGAATAGAACAAACATTGTGATGAAAAATTAAACATAACTGATTGTTGCTAATTAGCGTATGGACATAAAGGATTAGATAAAGAGAAAAATGAAGATGTAGTCATGGGACATTCCCCTGTATCGCTCTTATTGAAATCTATCAAATAGAACTGGCAAGTCAGGAACTTGCGAAACTTGAACCCAAAATTTGAATGATTATGGAATTAAAAAGAATAGAAGCTGAGAAATGTAACGGATGGCTGAGAAAAATGGGCGCATTTGCTTATTGTGTATTTGAATGTGACGGCGATTTTCCTAACGACTATGAGATGTTTGACTATTATAAAAAAAAAGTAAAAGAACATTACGACCCATTGGTCTCTAAATACCTAAAATCGCTCGAATCCAATGATACGAAACAAAGGAAAGAAGCAATCCTGGAAATCATCTGCCATTTTGATATGGTATATTTCAAAAATGACAATTATCGGTGGGATTATCAATCTGTGATAAAAAAACGCAGAAAAAATCATTGTAATATGAGATGTCGTTACAAAAACTTTAGAATTGAAGACCCAAGGATGTTTTGGTTTCGAAAATTAGTAGAGGAAGATATATCAGAAGTAGAGATTTGCAGAATGCTATTGACTTGTCAAGAACTAGGAGAATTTGAAATAGGAATTTCTCTAGGTCAAGAATATATAAGAAATAACGAAAAACATCTCAGCGCAGAGTTGTCGATAACATTAGTTAATAAGCATATTGAAGTCTTACAAGAAGAACTTCGTGCAAGAATAGAATATGAGGATAGGGAAGATATGGAAAATATGAATTCCATGAGTATTTCGGATTATAGGGATTCTTTAAGAGAATTAGAAGAAGATTCATGGGAAGCTATGACTGGTGGTATGTACGGCGATTACGATGGAGATATAGATATGGATAAATTGGGATATTAGGGGAGAATGAGGCACAGAAATGTCGGTTTCTTTTGTATTCATCGGTATGGGAGGCGATATGGATGGATGCTAGGAGACAGGTAAGTGACATTTTAGGTATAAAAAAATATGTAACATTTTCGAGTTTTCCATACTATAATATAGAAGGCTGATGGCACATATGGTTCATGGTTCTTAGACGAGCCAAGCGGCAGAGCCGAGCGCAAGGTGAATGGTTTATAAGAAATACAAACGGAATAAAAACGTTATAATGAGATGGATAAGGAGAACAAACTGATACTGTATAAGGATGAGGAAGGCAGGGTGAGTGTGAACACTCGCTTTGCAGATGAGGATGTGTGGTTGACACAGGAGCAGCTGGCAACGATATACCAGACGACTCAGGAGAATGTTTCAATGCATATCACCAACATATATACAGACAATGAACTCGACAAGGAGGGAACTTATAAGAAATTCTTATTAGTTCGCCAAGAGGGTAAACGGCAAGTGCGTCGAAACATCGACCATTACAATCTTGATGTCATCATAGCCTTGGGCTATCGTGTGCAGTCGCCTATAGCCGTGAGGTTCCGTCGATGGGCCACACAGCGACTGCATGAGTATATCCAGAAAGGATTCACGATGGACGATGAGAGACTGAAACAGGGAGGTAATCGCTATTTCCGCGAACTGCTGCAGCGTATTCGTGACATTCGTAGTAGTGAGCGGAATTTCTATCAGCAGGTGACGGACATCTATGCCACTGCTACGGACTATGATCCAAGGGCAAAAATGACAAAGCACTTCTTTGCAACGGTGCAGAATAAGATGCACTATGCCGTGCATGAACATACGGCAGCAGAGTTGATCTATGAACGGGTGGACAATGAGAAGCCCTTTGTTGGGATGACGAACTTTAAGGGCAACTACGTGACACGTGATGACGTAAAGATAGCCAAGAACTATCTGACGGAATTGGAATTGCAGCGTCTGAACCTGCTTACCTCCCAATTCCTTGACTACGCAGAATTTCAGGCATTGGAGCAGAATCCGATGACAATGGCTGACTGGATAGCAGCCTTGGATGACCAGATATTGCGACTGAGGAAGAATATTCTGGAAGGAAGCGGTACCGTATCGCACCAAGAGGCCATCGAGAAGGCTGAACGAGAGTTCGAAATCTATCGTGAGCGCGAAATGCGACTACTGGAGAGTGACTTCGACAAGGCGGTGAAGCGGTTGAAGAATATGAATGATGATGCGGATAATGAAGGATAATTTATGGAAACATTGGGTATAGCGGTGATCGCAATTTGCACATAATTTCTAAAAGTCGCTCAGCACTGCCACTACGGAATTTGAGTGGCAGCGTTTGTATTTGCTTTTCTGTGATGAAAAAAGAGAAGCCTTGAAGTCTGGTGAAGAAGTCGGTATATTTGACTTTCGCTTGCTCTTCCATCTTTTTAAGCAAATCTTCATTTTTATCATCTTCAAGCAGGTTCATATAAAATGCATCACCTCGCATTGGGCTGTGAGGAACAAATGTGGTGCCTTTTGGAACCAAGCATTTGTCCCCGCCAGTAAATGGAGCAGCGAAATACACAAGGTATTCAAACTCAGTATCCTCTACCAGTTCAAAGACGTTTTCGTCAATCTTTAATGTTTCTATTTGTTCACGTGTAGCCATATTCTTTCTTTTTGATGGCAAAGGTAATCATTTTATTCCAATCATCCAAATGAATTTATTTCCACAAGGCTTGTGATTGTATTATTTTTGCTAATAGGCCAAATTATTCCAAAAATTAATTGTAACTTTGCGCCAGAAGTTCTTCAATAATAAATAATATTTAAGAGGCATATGAGCATTTTCGATTATATATTTAAAAAGGATATTTCGCAAGAAGAAAATCCGAATAGGCTATCTTCGTATAGATATGCTGCAGAGTTAATATGCTCTAGTTGGAATAGTTTGGACTTGAGTATTATAGAACCATACATAGACGATAATGTGACGTGGAGTGGAGGAGTGCCGCATCAAGTGATTCATGGGAAAAAAGACTACCTTGAATTTATGAGAAAGGTTTTTAATTCACTAAAGTTCTCTAAGAATAGCTATAAGTCTGAAGTTGTCCTAATGAAGGGGGAGTATTACGCTCTCGTTACGGTAGATGGGGAATATCAGGATTTGGCTCACTTCATAGAGATTGAAGATGGATTGATCAAGAAGATTGATATAACGCCTTCTGGTGCTTGGTGGGACAAGCAGATTAAAGGGAATTCGCCATTTGGTGTGTTTCATCAAACATCCCTACACGAGCAGGCAGCTGCTGTTGCTGCTATCGAACAATATATCAAAACAGAGCTTGGCGATAAAGAAATTACTTGGGCGACACCATACGAATTAAAGAACTCTCATTGTCAATTGTCCTTCACTTGCGATGGACTGTCTTATGATGTTCTAGTAGAAATACACAGCTTTGATGACAAGAAATGTCGTTTCGTGATGTATTCGGAATTCAACAACTTGAAAGCGGAATGTAAGGAGAATGATCATATTCCCTGTATCTTGGCCCTGGATGAAGACCAAAGGTTTGTAAGTCTGACGTTATTAGAGGATATGGATGTTCGTGTTCAGAAGTTGAGAGCTAAAGGTATGAACGAATGGACATTCAGAGGATTGTTCAAGACAAAGGCTCAGCTGAGCAGGCTCGTCATCACCAATGACTATCGGATCCTGCTGCCTGACTATAATGACATTGAGGTAAAGATGGAACCTTTAATAAAGGCAGTCTATTTCTTATTCCTGAAACATAAAGAGGGGATTGCCTTCAAGGAACTGACCGACTATAGAGAGGAACTGCTGGATATCTACAAATGTCTTAAACCCATGGGCTTGAACAAAAGAACAATCCAAAGTATTGAGGATGTTACTAATCCGTTGCTTAATTCAATCAACGAAAAGTGTGCCCGGATACGTTCTGCTTTTGTGAAAGAGTTTGATGAGGGACTTGCCAAAAACTATTTCGTTACTGGCGAAAGGGGCGATGCCAAAAAGATTACGCTCCCTCGCGACTTGGTAATCTGGGAATAATCTTTCATTTCCACAAGCCTTGTGGGGCATATTTGCTTGGTTGCAGAGAGGAAAATCCCTAACTTTGCAACCAAGTTAATTTTATGGATTATGACAGATTACGAGTACATTATGGCGCAATGCCGAAAGTATCATTTCCAGGATTGGGATGATCAGGAGTTAAGGAGGTGTTTGGATATGTTACCTAGTATTCCGAGGGAGCAACTAATTTCGCTATATCGGAGTAAATGGGTTACAAGTGAAGTGGTGAAAAATGGAAAGGTGCTGAAAGATGCTATCTTCCATCAACTATTCAAGGAGAGAATAGAGGAAAGGGACAGGAAGATAAAGGCAATGAGCGTAGATGAACTGATCGAGAACCTTCAAGACGAAAATGGCTACGGGAAATTCATAGTCCTTGAAATGAAAGAACGCTATGATTCTCTTGAAGATGAAGAAAAGATAAAGATCCTTGATACGCTGTCTGCAACCACGAAGGCAAACCAGAAGTGGGCAGAGGGAAAGAGAAAGCAAATGAAGGATGACAAGTAGGTGATATGCCAGGACAAAGGAGAAATAGTAAACAAGAACAACACCCATTGGAACTGGGTTACGGACACATGATGCCGCAGGCTCCGGAGGTGGAGAAGGCAGTGCTGGGCGCATTGATGATAGACAGCAATGCCTATATGGAGGTGTGTGACAGGTTGCGGCCTGAGAGTTTCTATGAACCCAGGAACCAATTGGTGTATGAGGCTATCGTCAAACTCAGTGTGGATGAGAGTCCTGTGGATGTGCTGAGTGTGGCAGATAAGCTGGGAAAGATGGGGAAACTCGATGAGGTGGGTGGCCCTGGATACATTGCTGAACTCAGTTCGAGAGTGGCTACATCTGCCAATATCGAGTATCATGCCAATATCGTGGCGGAGAAATATCTGGCGCGACAGATGGTTGAATATGTGAGCGTGATAGGGAAGAAGACCTTCGATGAGACATACGACATGAAAGACGTGATGGATGAGGCTGAGGCTACGCTCTTGGATTTGTCGCAGAAGAACATGAAGAAGGATTATTCGGTTTTGGCACCAGTCATCGGTAAGGCAGTGAAATTGGTAGAAGAGGCCTATGCCCAGAAGGGCGGCATGACGGGAATTCCTTCGGGTTTGCATAAATTGGATGAGGTGACATGTGGCTGGCAGAAGTCAGATCTTGTCATTATTGCTGGACGCCCTGCGATGGGAAAGACGGCCTTTGCACTCTCTGTGGCCAAGAACATTGCGGCAGACCAGCAAAAGCCAATGGCCTTCTTCTCGCTGGAGATGACTGATGTGCAACTGGCAAACCGTCTGATGTCGAATGCATGCCAGATCGAAGGCAAGAAACTGTTGAGCGGACAACTGGATAGGGAAGACTGGAAAAGGCTGGACAAATATCTGCCAGCATTGACAGATGCTCCTTTGTATATAGATGATACGGAGGGGCTGTCTGTCATGGAACTGAGGTCAAAGGCAAGGAGACTGAAAAAGGAGCACGACATACAGCTGATTATGGTTGACTATCTACAGTTAATGACAGCCAGTGGCATGAGGTATAACAGCCGTCAGGAGGAGGTTTCACTGATATCACGCTCCCTGAAGGGCTTGGCTAAGGAACTGAATGTTCCTGTGTTGGCGCTAAGTCAGCTGAACCGTGGTGTGGAATCGCGCGAAGGGGTAGAGGGCAAGCGCCCTCAGTTGTCGGATCTGCGTGAGTCGGGTGCCATCGAACAGGATGCTGATATGGTGATATTCCTGCATCGTCCGGAATATTATGGTATTCTTCAGAGTGAAGATGGCTTCACTGATTATCGTGGCAAGGCTGAGGTCATTATCGCCAAGCATCGTAAGGGGGCAACTGGTATTGTAAGAATGGATTTCAGAGGTGAATTCACGCGTTTTGAAAATCCAGAAGATAATGCGCTGACTCCTGATGCGGGCGGGGAGATTAGGGGTTCGGCTATCAATGGCGATAATAGCATGCCATTCCCACCGCCATCTGATTATAATCCTTTTGATGTTCCTGTGAAGAATGACCATTGAGGAAGTGATAGAAAGGGCAGTACTTTTGAATAAGGAAATAGAGATAGAGTACTGCACTCGGAGTGGGAGTCTATTCCGTTGCCGAATTACGGATATCCAGTATTCTGGCTGCTATGGTGGTGGATATATCAACGCCTTGCGTATGGATATGGATGAGTATCGCACTTTTAAGATTAGCAGAATCCTGAAGGTCAACGGGCACTCCTTCTCGCGCATATTCTGGGATCAAATAGGTGATAATTTTAATGTGATATGACAGTTAATTGTTATGAAGAAATTTATATTTTGCATTGTGCTTGTAGTGGTTGCACTGATAGTAGTTGGTGCGTTTTGGCATCTGAATATCCAAAAAGAGCATGCTTTCGACTATTACCAAAAGGAGCTGGCTAAGCGGGATAAGAAGATGAGGCAGATGGAGGACTCCATACGTCATCTGGGGGCCAGAGTGGAGATCTATGAGATAACTTTCGATGCACTACGTGAGGTGGATTCTGCAACAGTGGATAGAGTTTTTCATACGATATGGAATGTTCGTGAAGAATAAATATCCCTCGCAAGCCTTGCGGAGATTTGGAAGTATGAGGGAAGTTTCGTATCTTTGTACCCGAAATTAATGGAGTATAAATATGGGTGAAGATATTATTCCTTTTTTTAATGAGGTAACTGATAAGATGCAGGGCATCATCAAGGTCGTTGGCGTTGGTGGTGGAGGCTGCAACGCTGTTAATAATATGTATAAGGAGGGTGTAGAGGGGGTGACGTATGCTGTCTGCAACACGGATAGTCAGTCGTTGTCACGCTCGGAAGTGCCAGTGAAGATTCAATTAGGTGAAGGTTTAGGCGCCGGTGGTGATCCTGAGAAGGGACGGAATGAGGCTGTGAGTACTATCGACAGTATTCAGAATCTGCTAAGCGATGGCACAAAGATGGTCTTTGTGACTGCAGGTATGGGTGGCGGCACTGGTACTGGTGCTGCTCCTGTGGTGGCTGGTGTGGCAAAGAATATGGGATTGCTGACAATTGGCGTGGTGACGATTCCATTCTACTTTGAGAAGAAACGTAAGATCATAAAGGCTTTGAAGGGGGTGGAGGAGATGCGTAAGAACGTGGATGCCCTCCTGATTGTGAACAATGAACGTCTCTGTGATGTCTATTCCGATGCTGAGATTCCCTTGAAGGAGGCTTTCTTCAGGGCAGACAATATCCTGATGGACGCAGTGAAGGGTATCTCGGAACTCATCACATTGCCCAGTGATGGTGGTATCAAGAGTGACTTCCGAGATGTGGAGACTACGATGAAGAATGGTGGTGGTGCTATTATGGCTATGGGTCGCGCCAGTGGTGAACATCGCGTAGAAAGAGCTATTCTCAATGCTTTGGACTCTCCTCTGCTTTATGGTAATGACATTGGCAAAGCCAAACGCATCCTCTTTAACATCTATGCGAGCGATGAATATCCTATCTTTGTACGTGAGTTGCAAGAGATAGATGATTTCTTTGATCAACTGGATCCCAATATCGAGGTAATATGGGGTACGGCTACGGATGATTCTCTGGGGGAGGATGCCAAGGTGACGATTCTCGCCACAGGTATGGAGGATAGTCTGAAGGAGGAAGTGAAGACAGATGTGTATCGTAACGAGGATGAATATTTCGAGAATCTGATCCCCCTGCTCTATAAGCCAGCCAAGAAGACGCCTCCTACGATGGCACAGGTCATAGCAAAGCAACAAGAGATTGTCTTCGATGTGGAGCCTGCTCCTGAGCCTGAACCAGCAGTGGCTCCTGAGCCGGAACCTGAGCCAGAACCTGAAAAGGAAAAGAATCCCTCAGCAATTGATAAATTGAAGAATTGGATCAACAGTTTCATGAAAGAAGATCCGAATGAATGAACAGATGACACCAGAGGAGATGGCCTTGGAGGTAAAGCGTCTCGCAGGGCAGCTACAGGCAGAGGGTAGGAGTGACCTTTTGCTGAAAGCCCTTGGTGTGCCCTTGCTCGAAGAATTGCGCATCGAGGCTGCCAAGGGGAAACTGAGTCGTCTTCTCATCACCAACGACTATCGATTCATCCTTGAAGATTATAATCGTCAGGAGGTGGAGCTTCAGCCTGTGCATAAGGCTGTCTATCTGCTCTTCCTGGCGCATCCTGAAGGGATAGAGTTCAAACGACTCTCGGATTATCGCGAGGAACTTACCCGTTATTATATGGCTACGGCAAAGCTGATGGATAAGGAGAAAATCATCGAAGGCGTGGATCATCTGGTTAATCCTCTCGATAATGCTATCAATGAGAAATGTTCGCGTATCAAGAAAGTGTTTCTCGACATGATGGACGAATATACAGCAAGCTACTACATTATCAGCAGCCATACCCAGAAACACATCGCAGGCTCCAGCCGTATCTGGTATCAACGCCTGAAGGTCATCACCCTGCCAAGAGAATTTGTCGTTTATTCAAAAGCGTGATTAAGGAAGACAAAAAAAGAAAGCAAGAGGGTCATCACGACAGTCTTGCTTTCAAATTTCTAACTAACTTATTATCAACTATTCATTACTCATTCTGATTTTGCTGGTGCAAAGGTACGATGATTTTTGGCTGCTTGTATGCTTTTTATGTGAAAAAATAAACGTAAACGTTTGCGATTTTCGATAATTATTCGTATCTTTGCCGCGTCTATCTAAATTATCAACTTTCATGGCTAATATAAAACGCAGAACGTCACTGAAAGATCTCGCCAAGGAGCTTGGCGTCAGTATCGCAACCGTCAGTCGTGCGCTGAGAAGTTCGCCTGAGATTGGTCTGGAGATGCAGGCAAAGGTGAAAGAGCTGGCAAAACGACTGAACTATAGGCCTAATCCCTTTGCTCAGAGTCTTCGCAAAGAGGCTCCGAGAGTGATTGGTGTGGTGGTACCCAATCTGGTGACACATTATTATTCAGCAGTGCTTGACGGTATCGAGGAGGAGGCGCGCAAGGCGGGCTATTCGATTATCAGTGCGAACACCCATGAGAACAGTGAGGCTGAGGTGAGGGCCATCGACAATTTCATCAGTCTGCATGTGGAGGGAATCATCGCCTGTCTGGCTCAGGATACCACTGATTACAGTCATTTTGAGGAAATCTCGAACATGGGTATCCCTCTGGTCTTTTTCGGGCGTACCTGTCTGCCAGAGAAGTTCTCGAGTGTGATGGCCAATGGTGATGTGGCAGCTCAGGAAGCGACACAGCACCTGATTGACACAGGTAGCCGGCGGATAGCCTTCGTGGGAGGTCCTAATCATCTGGACATGGTGAAGCGTCGTAAGCATGGCTATCTGGAGGCACTGAAGGAGAATCGCATTCCTATAGAGCGTGAGTTGGTAGTTTGTGAGAAGATTGACTACGAATGGGCTCTTGAGGCTACCACGAAGCTGTTGGAGATGGATAATCGGCCTGATGCTATCCTGGCTTTCAACGATATCATCACGTTTGCTGCCTTTACTGCCATCAAGCAGAAGGGGCTGGAGATTCCAAAAGACGTGGCGCTGATAGGTTTTACCGATGATGTTCACACGAAATACGTAACGCCCAAACTGTCGGTCATCGAGGATCAGTCGTATGATATGGGTGTTCAGTCTTGTCAGTTGCTGCTCAAGAACATCGGTGGCGACTCGAAGATCTACAAGAAGATCGTGCCTCAGAAACTGGTGATCCGAGAGACGAGTGCCAAGCACCAATAAAGGCTTTACGCTGATGTGCGTAAAGCCCTCATGGCATTGAATATGGCCAGAACGGTCACGCCTACATCGGCGAATACGGCCAGAGCCATGTTTGCCAGTCCGAAGGTGGCAAGCAGGAGTACTGAAACCTTGACGGCTATGGCGAAGATGACATTCTGACGGGCGATGGCGATGGTCTTGCGTGCTATCCGGATGGCTGTCGCTACCTTTGAAGGCTGGTCATCCATCAGCACCACATCTGCTGCTTCGATGGCGGCATCGCTGCCAAGACCGCCCATCGCAATACCTACATCTGCCCGAGCCAATACTGGGGCATCGTTGATGCCATCGCCCACGAAAGCCACTACAGGCTTGTCGGAGCTGCCTCCGTTGGCAGTCTCTGGAGGTGTGAGCAGACGCTCTATATGGCTGACCTTATCTGCGGGCAGCAGTCCGGCATGGTATTCGTCGAGTTGCAGTTGCTCAGCTACATGGTGCCCCACTTCCTCACGATCACCTGTCAGCATCACGGTCTTCCCAACACCCAGTTTTTTGAGTTGGGCAATGGCTTCTTTACTGTCAGCCTTGATCTTGTCATTGATGATAATATGTCCTGCATACTGTCCGTCGATAGCCATGTGGATAATGGTTCCCGATGCTGCTTGATGTTGGTGCTCACATTGTGGGCAGTCGTGCCACTGGGCACCGATAGTGTCCATCATCTTTGTATTGCCCACACACACGATGTTATCACCTACCTTTGCACGGATGCCCTGTCCTGCCATCTCCTCGACATCGCTGATGTGGCAACCGTCGGTAGCTTCTTCAGGGAAAGCATCGCGCAGTGCAGCTCCGATAGGGTGGGTGGAGTAGTGCTCCACATGGGCAGCCAGATGCAACAGATGGTGGGCGTCGTATCGCTCAGGGTGTACAGCCTCTACGGCAAACTGCCCGTGGGTCAGGGTACCGGTCTTGTCGAAGACGACGGTTCCCACCTTGGCGAGTATGTCCATATAGTTAGCCCCCTTGATGAGTATACCCCTTCGGGAGGCTCCTCCGATGCCCCCGAAGAAGGTGAGGGGCACACTGATGACCAGCGCACATGGACAACTGACGACGAGGAACATGAGGGCTCGGTAGAGCCATGTGGCAAACGAACCTCCCAGGAGTGTCGGAATGACTGCGAGGGCGATGGCGGCAAACACCACTACAGGCGTATAGACGCGGGCAAAGCGGGTGATGAAAGCTTCGCTCTGAGACTTATGCTCGCTGGCATGTTCCACGAGATTCAGGATCTTTGACACTGTGCTCTCGCCAAAGGTCTTGGTGACCTGAACCCTGATGACACCTGAGATGTTGAGGCAGCCGGAGATGACCTCGTCGGTCTCAGTTACTTCGCGCGGTAAGGTCTCACCTGTCAAGGCAACGGTATTGAGTGAGGTGCTGCCCTCTACGATGAAACCATCGAGCGGAACCTTCTCTCCCGGGCGGATGACAATCACCTCATCTATCTGAACCTCCTCAGGACTGACATCCTTCAGTCCGGTGGAAGTTTCTACATGGGCTACGTCTGGGCGTATATCCATTAAGTGGGCAATGCTTTCACGGCTCTTTCCTTCGGCATAGCCCTCGAACAGCTCGCCTACCTGGAAGAAGAGCATCACAAAGACCGCCTCAGGAAATTCGGTTTCCGCCCCAGGCAGGAACCCGATGCAGAGCGCACCGATGGTGGCTATCGACATCAGAAAATGCTCGTTGAAAGCCTCACCTTCCGTCAGGCCCTCGACGGCTTCCTTCAGTGTGTCGTGACCAATCAGGAGGTAGGGAACGAGGTAGACCATGAGCAACTGCCACTTGGGCAGGTCCAAAGTCTTTTCGACAGCAACCGCCATGATGAGCAGTATGACGGTGATACCAATGAGCCAGAGCTGCTTGCTCAAAGAATGCTCGTGATGGTGCTCATGTTTATGTTCATGCTGATGCTTGCAGCACTCGTGTTGATGATTCTCGTGTGACATGTTATACCTTATTTATAATGATAAATTCCTAAATTTTCCTTTCTGGGTGCAAAGTTACAAAGAGAGTTTCGCAACTTAGTTGCAATTTTTTCGTCGAATATTTGTTTATATCAAAGAAAATGTCTAAATTTGTAGCGAATTATGGACTTTTAATAAATTGCCAATAACTATATGAAGCAGTTTCTGACAACTATTATGTTTCTGTGCTGCCTGGGCGCGAGTGCTGCCTCGACAGTGATTCCTGATATGAAGTTTCGCCGTCTCGACAGTCGTGACGGTTTGTCAAACTCTCAGATTAACTGTATGTTTCAGGACTCCCAAGGTATTATATGGGTAGGTACGCCATACGGATTCAATCGTTATGACGGCTATCGTTTCCGCATCTTCTATTCTGATCCCAACGACACGACGACGTTGCGGAATAACTATGTGGATATGATCTGGGAGGACATCAACGGTAAGTTCTGGCTGAAGCAAGGCATGAATTACAGTATCTTCGACCCGATTACAGAGAGAACCGTGCGTAATCCGTCGCCATATCTGGCTAAGTTGGGAATTACGGGTGGTATAGACCGTATTTATATCGATTCGAAGAAAAACATTTGGGTAAAGACTTACACGGACGGTCTCTATTGTTATAATCCCCAAACGAAGAAGAAGACATTGACGAAGTATGGCTATGGTCAGGAGGAGTTTCCCCAAGAGTTCTGGTTCTCGTCTTTTGCTGAGTATAACGGCCAGCTTATCGTGGCATCGAGCGATGGTGATCTGATGGCTGTCGACGGTTCGAGGGGAAAGGTGGTGTGGAAAGATTCCTTCATTCGCCAGCATGGAGGAGCCCCCAGTTCTGATTATAGGGTTCTTGTCGACAATTTCGGTAACTACTGGGTGCTCTCCAATGGTACGACCTATATTTACGAGCAGAAGGAGAAGAAGTGGCACATGTCTATCAACGCTTTCCTCGGACAAAAGGGTCTGGCTTCTCTGCCGGAAAATCTACTTGTGTGGGATCTCGTGATGGATCAGCGCAATTGGCTTTGGCTGGCTACTGACCATGAGGGACTCATTGTCATCGACACGAAGACGATGGATATGCGCCAGTTCCTCAACAATAAGTTTGATGAGACCTCAATCAGTGAGAACACGGTTAAGCATCTGTTGTTGGATAATAGCGGCAACATGTGGATTGGCGCCTATCGCAGTGGCCTGAATCAATATATTGAGAAGCCGTTAGCTTTCAAGACTCTGGAAGTAGGAGATGTCAACACAGCGACCGAGGATTCGCAGGGCAATTTCTGGATTGGTACAGATGACAGGGGTATTATTAAGTATGACCCGAAGACGGGAGAGATGCAGACGCTCAACAAGGCGAATAGTCCGCTGATCTCTGATATCATGGTTGCCAGCTATGGTGCTCGCGACGGTTCTGTCTGGTTCGGAACCTACAATGGCGGTCTGGTACATATTGACAACGGACAGGTGAAGGTCTATACGGCCTCTAATGCCGATGGAGCGTTGCTGAACAATAACGTATGGTCTGTCACTGAGGACAAATGGGGCGATATATGGATTGGTACACTCGGCAATGGTGTGCAAAGACTCAATCTGAAGACAGGTAAGTTCAAGACTTGGAGTACGTATAACACAAAGCTGAAAGAGAACTTCATGACCAGCATAGGATGGATCAAGAAGGGATGGCTTATCGTTGGTCATTCCGTGTTCTATTCGCTTATCAATCCAGTCAGCGGTCAGGTGATGAATTTCGAGATTCCTGCCATTCCTGGTCAGCCGGCTGCAAATGCTACCAGCGTCTGTGTGATGGAGGATAGTCGTGAACTTATTTGGTATGGTTCTACATCGGGCTGCTGTATTGTCGACCGTAAGACAGGACAGCAGAAGATGCTTGATATGAACAATGGCCTGATAGGCTCAAGCGTGTCGGGCATTGCAGAGGACAAACTTCATACCATGTGGGTGGTTACCGATCACGGTATCTCCAATGTCGTTCCACAAAAGGAGGATAATGGCGAGTGGACATTCCTTGTGCGCAGCTTCAGTTCAAAGGATGGTCTGCAGCAGGGACCTTATAACAAGCGTTCCATCAGCTGTACGCGCGAAGGCCTGATTCTCGTTGGAGGTCTTGGAGGATTGGATGTTATTGATCCCAAGCTGGTATCAGGTGTCAATAATACGGAAAAACCTATCTTTAGTGGCCTGAAACTGTTTGGTCAGCAGATTGGTGTGGGTGAAGAGTTCGGTGGTCGAGTCATCCTCGAAGAGGCCCTCAACGAATGCCGTGAACTGACACTTCGCCATGACGAGAACCAGTTTACAATCCAGTTGGGATCTAATAAGGGTGAGATTCATAACCCCTCAAGATTCATCTATATGCTTGAGGGCTTCAGCGACCGATGGATCAAGACAGAGGAACAAGATCCTAACATTACTTATATGTCGCTCCATCATGGCAGCTATACCCTCCATGTGCGCATGCTGAATGAGGACGGTACGATGGGACAGAACGAGGCTACCTTGAAGATTACAATCACGCCACCGTTGCTGCGTAACAGATGGATCCTGTTGCTCTTCCTGTGCGCTGTGGCTGCAGGAATCTACTTCTGGCGCCGCTGGTTTATGAAGCGTCAGGCTGAAGAGTTGGAGCGTGAACGCCTGCGCATGGAGCTTACGAAAAAGCAGTGGATGGCCGAGATGAAGGCCCAGCTCATGAACGAAACAGCGGCAGCAGCTCCAGAGCAGCAAAAGCCAGCACAGCCCCAGCAGCCTGAATGGGAAATCAGTTCGCTGAACAAACAGTCGGGCGACCTGCAGGAGTTTATGAAGGAGCAGTGTGCACAGTTCAAGGCGCCAGAGGGCAAGCGCCTGAAGTTCACCTTCTTCCCCTTGGCCCAGGATCTCGTGATGGATTTCGACAAGGATTTGCTGGGGCAGGCTATTCAGATCCTGCTGAACAATTCGGTGATGTTCTCACCCAGTGACTGTCGCATCAAGGTGTTTGTCGACAAGACCCCGAATCATGGTACTATCCGCATTTCGGATAATGGCATCGGACTCCCTGAGGGGGCAAAGGAGCACATGTTCGATCCCGTGGTAAGCGATGATGATCCAGGTGTATGCCTGCATATTGTTAAGGATATCGTGGCGGCTCATGGCGGTACGGTGACAGGCGACAATAATCCTGGTGGTGGAAGCGTATTCACGATTACACTGCCACTTGATCAACCAGAGGAGATCGAGGAGGCTGTGCTGATGGATGATGATAACAACTAACAAACTATAATTTATTTAAAACAAGGTATGAAAAAGATCCTAATGATGGTGTCTGCTCTGCTGCTGACAGGAACGTCGATGGCGGCAGAGGTACAGACAAATGGTAACAAAGTCACAATTCGTCCTGACGGAGGTCAGGCTAAAGTCATCAATCTCGAGGTTATCAACGACAACATTATCCGTGTGCGTGCCACCTCGAAGGATGCCCTGCCCGAGAAACCTGCCTCACTGATGATTGTGCCGCAAACGGCTCCTGCCAAGGGCTCATACACACTGACTGATGAAGATGGCAACGTGGTAGTAAAAGCCAAGAATGTCAAGGCAGTCGTGTCGAAGGCTACAGGTGAGGTGACTTTCTTTGATGCAGCAGGCAAAGAACTGCTGAAGGAAGCGAAGGATGGAAAGAAATTCTGGGACTTCACGGTGCCTGAGCGCGAACTGGGTATGAAGACGGGTTACACCGTACCCGAGGAGCAGAAACATGGTCTCTCTTGGCAGATGAAGTTTGACAGCCCTGAAGATGAGGCTTTCTATGGCCTGGGCCAGCACCAGAGCGAGGAGTTCAATATGAAGGGTAAGAACGAGGATCTGTTCCAGTATAATACAAAGGTGAGCATTCCCTTTGTGCTGTCGAATAAGAACTATGGTCTGTTGTGGGATTCGTACAGCTATTGCCGCTTTGGCAATCCCAATGACTACCTGCAGCTGAACCGTGCGTTCAAGCTCTATGACCGCACTGGCAAGGAAGGTCATCTCACGGGAACTTATGTTGATGCGAAAGGCAAGAAACTGGTTCGCGATGAGGACAGCATCTATTATGAATATGGTACGCCTGAGAAGTCTGAGATTGCGCTGAAGACTGACAATGGCGGTATCAAGAACTTCCCGAAGGGCATCAACCTGATGGGTGCCAATGTCACCTACGAAGGCTTTATCGAGCCCGAGTGCTGTGGTAAGTGTAAAGGCAAGAGCCAGCTCTATCAGTTTATCCTGTATTATTCAGGCTATGTGAAGGTGTATATTGATGGTAAGGAGGTGGTGCCCGAGCGTTGGCGCACGGCTTGGAATCCTAATTCCTATAAGTTCAGCTGTGAACTTCAGAAAGGTAAGAAAGTACAGCTCCGCATAGAGTGGCTTCCTGATGGTGGCGAGGCTTATTGTGGCCTGCGTGTTTCCGAGCCCCGTAGTGCTGAGGAGCGCGGCAAGCTCTCTGTATGGAGTGAGATGGCCAAGGATATGGACTATTATTTCATTGCAGGCGAGAATCTCGATCAGGTTGTTTCCGGCTATCGCACGCTGACAGGAAAGGCCAGTCTCTATCCCAAGTGGGTGCTGGGCTTCTGGCAGAGCCGTGAGCGTTATAAGACGCAGGATGAGATTGAAGGCACACTGGCAGAATTCCGCAAGCGCCATATTCCTATCGACAACATTGTCCAGGACTGGAACTACTGGCCCGAGGATCAGTGGGGAAGCCACCGGTTTGAGGCTTCGCGCTATCCCAATCCCCAGCAGATGCTTGATAAGGTTCACCAGATGCATGGTCGCTTCATGATTTCTGTATGGCCTAAGTTCTATTGCAATACGGATAACTACAAGGAGCTCGATGCCAAGGGCTGGATGTATGTACAGAGTCCCACTGATGATATCCACGATTGGGTAGGTCCCGGCTATACGAATGGCTTCTACGATGCATACGATGCCGGTGCCCGTAAGATGTTCTGGCGCCAGATGGACGAGAACCTCTATAGTGGTTTGTCTACGACTAATGCTAAATGGTCAATGGTCAATGGTCAATATTCAACTGTCGACGCCTGGTGGATGGATGCCTCTGAGCCAAATGTGCGCGACTGTACCCCGATGTGGTATCGCAAGGCTCTCTCTGGTCCCACAGCCTTAGGCACATCTACAGAGTATTTCAACGCCTATAGCACCGTGAATGCCGATGCCATCTATAATGGTCAGCGCTCAGTATGGAAGGGTAAGATGAATGAGCCTCGTGTGTTCCTGCTTACTCGTAGCGGCTTTGCTGGCGAGCAGCGCTTCTCTACTGCCACTTGGAGTGGCGACATTGGTACGCGCTGGGAGGATATGCGTGCCCAGATGACGGCAGGACTCAACTATTCTATCTCTGGCGTTCCTTTCTGGGGTATGGATCAGGGCGGCTTCAGTGTAGAGAACCGTTATGTTGCTGCCCAGCAGCTCTTCGACAAGAGTGGGGTAGAGAATGAGGATCTGAAGGAGTGGCGTGAGCTCCAGACTCGTTGGAACCAGTTTGGCACCTTCATTCCGCTCTTCCGCAGTCATGGTCAGTGGCCGCTGCGCGAGATATGGAACATCGCCCCCGATGAGCATCCTGCCTATAAGTCATTCGTATATTACGACAAGCTGCGCTATCGCCTCATGCCATACCTCTACTCGATGGCAGGTTGGGCTCACTTTAAGGACTACACGCTGATGCGTCCTCTGGTGATGGACTTCAATGGAGATAAGGCAGTTGAGAACATTGGCAACCAGTGGATGTTCGGTCCTGCGCTGATGGCTTGTCCTGTAGGCTATTACAAGGCTCGCAATCGTAGCGTCTACTTCCCGGAGCAGTGTGGCTGGTATAACCTCTATACCAACGAATACATCGCTGGAGGTCAGCATCTGGTGGTTGATGCACCTTACGAGTGCATCCCAGTCTTTGTCCGTGAGGGTGCCATCATCCCATTCGGTCCCGAGATGGAGTGGAGCGATGAGAAGCCCGCGGAGCTCATCAACCTCTACGTCTATGCAGGCAAGGATGGTTGCTTCCAGCTCTATGAAGACGAAGGTATCAACTACAACTATGAGAAGGGCAAGTATGCCACCATCGACATCACTTACGATGATGCTACCCGCACCGTATCCTTCGGTGCCCGCAAGGGACAGTTCCCCGGTATGCTGAAGAACCGCCAGTTCAACATCGTGCTCATCACGAAGGATGCTCCGAAGCCCCTCAACCTCGACAATCCTGAGGGCAAGCTCGTTCAGTACAGCGGCAAGGCTGTAACCGTACAACTCTAATGTGATAAGATGAATTTGCAAGAACGGGGCTTCGCAATCGCGGGCCCCGTTCTTTTTTTATATTACTTGATGATAACTTTCTTGCCGTTCATGAGGTAGATGCCCTTTGTCGGCTGGTTTACGCGTTGGCCATTGAGGTTGTAGAGCTTACCATCAGAATTGCCCTTGTCTGCTACACGAATCACTTCTACGATGCCTGTCGGGGTATCTGTACTAGTGTCTTCAGACAGCCTGGAGGTGTCGAGCTTGAAGGTGATATCTTCCATGGATACGGGTGTGGTGACAAAGTCGAACTTGGTTTCATCGTAGGCCACTTTATCGCTCAGGGTGAAGCTGTAGTAGCCACCATAGGCGGCATTGATGGGCTTGGTGGTAGTCTTGCCGTTGTTCGAAGTGGCTGAGATGTAATAGTCTACAGGCTTGCCAGCAGTGAAACTGCCGGTGGAAACGGCGCCCGACCAGCAGTTGCCGTTGCCTGTCAGATCTACCTTTTGCCATTCGCCCTTATCTACTCGGTACATCAGTTGCGCATTCTTGATGTCGCTCTTGTTGGTGATGATAGCCCTGAAAGGAATGGTGGTCAATTCGCCCGCATTGACGTCGTCATGGAGGTTCTTGTGCATGATACGGATGGGGTTGTCGGCGGGTATCTGCTTGGTGACGCAATGGATAGAACCTCCTTCGCTATCCAAACTGCGCATATCAACGCAATAGAAGGTGTATCCAGGATAGAGTTTCTGCATGGCCTCAATGTTCTTACGATCCCATTCTGCAGTAGGCATATGGTCATCGCCGACAGGCGAGAAGCAGGGCTGCAGGATGTAGTTGTTCACAATGGTGTGATTGGCATAGGAACGGGTGTAACTCTCGTAATCCTTTTCACTTTCGAAATCGCTGCCATCGTCCCTTGAAGGGAATGGCAGGCGCCCCTTGTCGTAGTATTTAGATTCCCAACAGTTGAGTTGATGATACATAAGGTCTACATTCTCTTCGACTAAGGCATAGTCTTCCCACTTACTGTATTTCTCCGGCATCTTGGTGAACAGGAAACCGTTTTCATCTAAAGCATCGGCATAGAGGTCAACATGGCCTGTTCCTCCGTCGTGTTTCAGATCTTTAAGCACTGCGTAAGATCTCTGTCCCAGCATTCCATACAGGGCTTCATCGACCTCATCTTCGTTGAGAGGAGTCCTTTCAATATATTTAATGCTTTTATAGTCTTTTTTATCCCATGTCACTGGGCCATATGTAGTCTGGTTATTGCGATACATGGCATTTGAGGTAACCAAGCCTCCGCAACCATCAACGAGACAGTTGCCACCCTCCCATAAAACTGTGGTTATGTAGTTGGGGATGCCCATCTTCCTGTGCAGAACAGAGGGCAGCAGATCATCGAAAGGACGGTTAACCCCATAGAAGAAGTCGAGCATCGCCACCTTGTCTTCTTTGCCATAATAAAAACAGATGGGGCCACAGTCGCGGAACCAGAAAAAATTGCCTGCACTTACAAAAAAGCGCAGTTTGTCTGTGCTCAGCTTCATTTTCTCCAACTCGTTGCGTATCGTCTGCTCATCTTCAGCTCGCTCAATGCGCACCCATGCTTCTGCACCACCTTTCTGGATGCCGTCCATAATGTACAAGAATACTTTGCCTTTGCTGGATTTGGTGTCAAGTTGAGTAATGTATGGACCAGCACCCACATCGTCCACCTTCCCATTGATATCTGTAGGATCCTTGTAATATTCATATGCTGCCCACCCATCTACTATTGGTAATGCAGCATAATGATTGTCGTCCTCATGCTTAGGCACCAAGTGATAGTATAAAGGTGATACGACAATGGCTTTCACCTCTTCCCATTCGCCTGGGAACCACACGCGGTCGGGGAAGTTCAGAGGCTGGCCCAAGGCGTCGTATCCACTACGTGTAGAGCTTGGTGTCGCCTTAGGGAAATTGGGCAGAGGATACTGGCCTGTATAGGCGCGCTTGCTTAAGAGCTTGTGAATACCTCCACGGGGCTTATCCGACTGGTAGGTAGAGCTTTGTCCATAAGTTCCTGCTGTCAACAACAAGAAAAGGGATGTGATCAATAGATTTTTCATAAATGTTTCGAATGTTAAATGATTGTTACTACATTATTATTTTATTTTGCAAAGATACGTATTTTGTTTTAGTAATACACACCTGAACTCATTAAAGAATGTTAAATAATCACGGTGCGATGCAGTATTTTACCCATTTTGGTGTTCTATATATAGGAAGTTGAACATAGTATATATTATTTTAGGTGATTGTAATTGCCCCCCATGAAGACACATTGATAATTATTAGTGAGTGCCACCTGCCGCGAGGTGGCACTTTTATTGATGTAATTGTTCACTCGACGATCCTGATGGCCAGCAGGGTGAGGTCGTCTGCCTGCGGGGCATTCTTCTCGAACTCCGCCACGCCGTCCACCAGCGCCTTGATATAGGCTGATGCTTCGGCGGCGGGTCTCTGATCAGCGACCTGCTGCAGCGCGGCGATCATACGCTCCTTCTCAAAGCATTCTTCCGCCTCGTTGGTGGCCTCCTTGATGCCGTCGGTGCAGAGCAGGAACACTTCGCCGGGCGACAATTGCAGTTCTCCCGGTTTGTATACCATCTTCTCCATCAGTCCCAGTGCCAGATTATGATCCACATCTATCATGCTCACCTTGTTGTGGGTAATGAGGATGGGCAGTTCGTGTCCGGCATTGCAGTATTTCAGCAGATGCGTCTTCAGGTCGAGCACGCCCAGGAAATAGGTACAGAACATCGACGACTTGTTCTCTGCCGACAGGTATCTGTTCATGATCTCCACAATCTGCTTCGGTTCGTCTTCACGGCCGGCGATGATGCGGAACAGATAGTGGATGACCGTCATCACCAGTGCGGCTGGTATGCCCTTGCCGCTCACGTCGCCGATGCTGAAGAACAGCTTCTCGTCGCGGATGAAGTAGTCGAATATGTCGCCGCCGATCATCTTCGCCGGTTTCTGCATGCCATAGACGTCGATGTCGGTGCGCTCGGGGAAGGGCGGGATCTGATTGGGAAGCATCGACATCTGCAGTCTGTTGGCCAGATGCAGTTCACGGCTGATGGCAGCCTCCTTGGCCGTTTTCTCCTTCAGATCCTTCATGTATTCCACCAGAGAGTGTTGCATGGAGGCAAACGAGTCGCGCAGTTCGCAGATCTCGTCTGTCTGCTTTATCTCCGGCAGCTTTGCCTCGAAATTGCCTTTGGCCACCTCGTCAGCCGACTTGGCCAGTGCACTCAGAGGGCTTATGACCTTTTGGATGTTGGTACGACAGAGCAGCCAGATGATCACCAGACCGATGACGATGATGAGCAGAAGCAGGGCAATCATCGTGAGGGCCCCCGCCCACACTGCCTTCTGAGGAACCACAATCGCCATCGACCAGTTCGTGGACGTCAGCGGGGCATAATACACGATCGACCGCACATCGTCGATCGTCATCGTGGCTTGTCCCCGCTTCATCTGCATCATGTCCTGGATGACGCTCTTGTCGTCGTCGCGGATATGGCGGAGCACATTGTCCTTTAAGACACGTTCCTCCTCGGGGTGGGCGATATAGGTTCCTTTTCGATTGATGATGAACGTATGGAAGGAATAGTCTTTGCCAAGGTTGAAGTCGAACAAGCCGTTATGATAGCTGTCGGCATCAATTTCCTGCAGCTGGCTGATGAGCCATTTCAGCGACATGTCGCCACCGTAGACACCGGCCAGGCGTCCTTTGTTGTCGTAGAGAGCCATGGAAAATGCACAGACATTGTCCTTTGCTCCGACATCATCGAGGTAGGGACCAGTCCAGAAGCCTCCCTTTTCCTTCTTGGCTTGGATATACCAGTCCTGATTCAGGTAGTCGTGATCGGCCGAGCCGATATTCCGTACATGCTCCTCATGTATGTTCATATAGGGCTCAAACCACTTCGGATACTGCGGGAAGTAACCTGGCTCGAAAGCCACATAGTAGCCTTGGATGTAATTGTTGAGCTTGATCTCTTTCTCCAAAGCAGTGATGACCGACTCGGGTGAATCCAGATTATCGGCTATCTCATCGAACGCATTCCTGGTACAGACTTCCTCGTGGAGCAGGATTCTTTCCAGTTTCTCCGACACCACATTCATGATGGCTTCATAACGTCCGTCGGCCTCCTCCCTGACTGCATGGAAAGATACGGTTAGGATGATACAGGCAACGATAATCATAGTTGCCAAGACAGCCAGCACCATCTTTTTGGTCAGACGACTGGCAACGGATTCATATTGAGGCTGTTTCATCTTCCGGTTGTCGGTTGTAGATTCAGAGGTATTCGAACAAGTTGATGAATCCCGTCAGGGTGAAGGCCTCGCGAATGGTATCTGAGATGTCCTTCATGTAGACATGATGGCCATGGGCCTTGGAATTCTTCAGAATTTCGAGTAGCAGGCGCAGGCCGCTCGACGAGATGTAATCCAACTTCTTGCAGTCGAAAATAATGTCCATGTCGTCACAGTGGAAAAGTGGTCTCAAAGCCTTTTCTGCATCAGGGGTAGAGGGCGTGTCGAGACGGCCATCCATAATGGCCACCATGTTTTCTTCTTCTATTTTGATTGATATTGTGATCATAACTCTATAATATATTAATTAAAGGTGGTAAAATCAATGTGTAAGACACTTATTCATCATAATTCAGCTTGAAGGAAGATCCAGCGTTGTCATTGTGGGCTGCATCGTCCTCGAAGCGGTCGAGAAGCGACTCCACATTGTCGGCCATCCACAGGTTGTGCGCGTCCTCGATCTCCTGCAGCTTCTCTTGGTAGACCTTCTCGCGATGTCCGTTCCAGTCGGCTTCAAGCTTGTCGCGTATTTTCTTGAACTTCTCGATTTCATCCTCATTCTCGCCAACCATCAGCGGCGGGAACTTCACATCAGCACCGGCTGTCGCCAGCTCCATTGCGGCCTTACACTCGTCGTAGAGCGCCTTGGCACTATCCTTGAGCACCTTGTAGCGGTCATCGTCCACCGCAGGCATGGTGAGCAGCAGATAGGGCATGTCCGATGATACCGGTTTACCCTCCTCGTCGACACCGTCGACAGTCATGCTCTCGACTTTCTGTATAAACTCAGGATGCTCCAAAAACACACCCTGGGCTACGGCCGTCAGGTCTTCCTCGAAGTTGGGGACCACCATAAAGGTGTATTCATCCTTCTTGGCAATCTTGGCGCACTCTTCTATCCTCTGCAGGTCACCGTCAATCAGCACTTCCACTGGCAACAGCGACACCTCCTCGGCTTTCACGCACAGGTTCATCAGTCGGTAGGAGAATCGGGCGCAATGTCCCGACAGATCATCACCATACTGGTCGAATTCTTTATAAATCGCTCTTTTCATATATCTTTTTACTTTTTTACTTTTTTACCTTTTTACCTTTTACCTCACTCTTTCGGCGCATCCTCTGCTTTCAGCTTCGCGCTCACGCTGCCGCCTCCGCCACCGCCGGCAGCCACGCCGTCGCTGATGTTCTGCGACTTGAACGAGCTCTTGGCCTCCAGATTGTCGATGGTAGCCTTCGGAGCTTTCACTTCGCCCTTCACCTCGGTGTCGCCACAGATCTGGTTCTTGTCGCTGCCGATAGCCAGTTTGCCGCCGTCGAGCTGTACCACAGCCTTGCCGTCGCCCTGCTGGGCCTCGAAGGTCTTGTCGGCAAAGAGTCCCATCTCCTCGGATACGGCCTGCAGCTTCTTGCTCTTCACGTCCTTCGACTTCGCGCCCACGTACATCTTTTCTGATACGAGGGTCATCGAGCTGCCTTCGGCCAGCTTGTCGTCGGTCAGCTTCTCCTTGTCCACATCCATCGACTTCACGCTCACGGCCTTCGCATTCAGGTTGATGCTGCCCGTAGCCTTGCCTTCCGCGTCGGCGGCCAGCACGTCGGTCTTCTCGGCACGGATGGCGATCTTACCATCCTTCGCGAGGGCTTTCGTCTCAAGTTTGCCGTCCTTCACCTCGTAGTCGAGGCTCTCCACGCTGACGGTCTTCGAGCGGATGATCACGTCGCCCTCAGCCGTATATTCGCCCTTGGTGAGCTTTCCATCGTCGTCGCGCTCGATATCCTTGGGATTGGTGGTGTCCACCTCTACGTTTTTGGCTGTCATCATGATCTTGCCGTCGGCTGTGAGTTCTTTCTCCTTAATACCCTTGTCGTCCGTCTGGTAATCGACGGCCTCCAGGTTGATGGTCTTCGAGTGGATGTTGACAGAGCCTGTAACAGGATGCTCCTTCTTATCGTCAGAAGGATTGACGGATGCCAGCGTGATATTCTCGGCATTCACGCTGAAGCTGCCATTTTCCACGAGTTTACCCTTATCGTCCATCATTCTCATATTGAGGTTCGGCGTCCTCACGCTGATGCCGGCTCCCGGGTTGGTGTGCAGGTTGCCCTCGCCGTCGGCCGTCGCTACGCTGATGCTCTCGGCCACGATGGCCATTGAGGCACCCGTTGGGTTGTCCTTAAAGTCGTCGCCCGTCTTGATGTCGTCCTTCTCGGCCTCCAAGGCCTTCTTTTGGCGGTTCACTTCGGCGAGGCGCGACACGAGGTGGATAAACTGCAGGGTCGACTGATAAAGCGACTGTGTCGCCTGTTCGATATCCTCACGAAGGTCTTCAACCTTATTAAGGTTCTTGCTGTTCAGGGATGCCTTGTCTCCATTCATCTTGTCCTCCTTGTCGAGTAATTCGGAAAGCTTCTTGAAACTGGCTTCCACGCCTTTTTTATGTCTATCGACATGTTCCTTCAGTTCGGTGGCCTCGTCGGACAGGTTGCTGATCGTGGCCTCAATCTGCTCCTTACGCTTGTCGGCGGTGGCGGCAGCCTCCAGATTCAGTGTCTTGTCGGCATGTATCCTGATACCGCCCTGTCCCACTGGCACAGGTGATGCGGAGAAAGCATCCTTCGCATCGCTGCTATGGAGCACGATGCTGGTGGCTTGGGTGACAACCTCTGAGGTGCCGCAAACCACATTCTCAAACCCGTCGATGCCTGGGTCGACAGCCACCTGCCGGATGCTGGGCGAACGGGTGATCACATGTCCGGCTTCGCCGACACCCTCAAGAGCCACGCCGTGCCCCTTGATGATCACTTCGCCGACGTCACCCAGCAGGGCACCGTCTTTATCTACGTTGCCGATGACAACCTTGGGGGCAGAGATGGTGATACACTCCGGATCGCGGTAGTAGAGTCCGGCATCCAAGCGGCTGAAGATATCGGCCTTGATCTGCTGTACCTCAGCCTTCTGCTGATGGATCTCTTCCAGATCCTTCTCTACGCTGCTTTGGAAATTCTCAAGCAGCTCTTTCCAATCATCAAATATATAACTCATTGTATTGACTTCTAAAGTTTAAGTAGACATTTCTTTATTTCCTTAAGGAATCCGTTGATGGCGTCATTTTCATTCTCCGGCTCCAAGCCATTAACTGTCGGCTTAAGGACTTCTATTGGATTTAATTGCTTATTTTGCAAAGCATAAGTATTGCTGTCGGCCGCAAACAATATCTGTCCCTTCTTACCTTCACCCCAGGTCTTTTTCTCCTGCAGACTCTTCAAGATATTCCAGTCACTATCAAACCCCTTTAAAAACTTCTGTGAAAACTCACCCAATAAGCCTTCTTTGAAAGCGGCGCCGAAAGTCGACTTATCCTTATCGATTGGCGGAATAGCGTTTAGACTGTTAACATAAGCATTCCATGTCTCTTGATACATGACAGAGCCTGCGGCGAAACTACTTGGATTATCCGTCTTAGGTACAGGCGGCACCTCACCTGATTTTGGTGGGATGACTGTTAAATCTACGCCAACTTTCTTGCGTGGGGCATCCTTGAATCCGAACTCATCTAAGAGGTTCATCGCAGCCACACGCTGAAGGTAAACAACATCCGCCGCAAATTGGATTTGAATTTCTGCATCTGATAATGAAGAGAAAGATGTTGTTAATACCTTGTCAGAATCTTTACCTGCGTAGCAACGAGCCTTAGCACATTTATCCTTACTCAATGCAGTCACCAACTTGTCTTTGTAGTCCTTTGGCATTCCTGATGGATTCACATGTCCGAACAATTCACTCACTTTTGCTCTCTTCAGTTCTACGTGCGTCGTTTCAAAAATAGCCTTCCTTAATTCGTTCAATGTGTCCAAGCATTTTTTTCTTGCAGCTACACGCTTCTGATAAATGTCTTTACGAATCGCCGTTCTCTTTTCAGCAGTATCAATATCCCTTGCACTATAATTCGCTTCGAGATAACCTTGAGTAACCATATCTTCAAGCTTGCCAGTTATAGCCACATCATTTGTAAATGCCAATTTATCTTCTGCCCAATCTGTATTCTCCGTTTGAGACCAAAGATTCTCCTTCAGATCTTCATATGTCTTACACGGGTTCTCCTTCGGTGTCTTAGCATTATGGCTATAGAAATTTAATTGTCTTACAGCCTCATCATAAGCTTGCTTTTTTGATATACATTGATCATATTTTGTGCGGTAATTGACGAAGAGATACTCAATCGCTGGAGCGATCTTTTCAAATACCTTTACCATTCCCGGACCAAGACCCAAGCTTTCATCGATGGTCTTCTTGTTCATCGCGTTGAGAACCTTCAGCTTCTCCTCCTTGTTAAAGGCCGATGCCGGGAACTTACAGCTGTTGTTGCCAGCCTCCAGCTTCAGGAATCTGTTCGACTTCACCGTCAGGCTTCCTTCAACAGGTCGGAAGATGATTTCCACGATCGACCTGATGTATGAGAAGTCGATGATGCCGCCGATGGTTACCGAAGCTATTTTCTTGGCAACCGCAGCCGTTGCATCCACCATAATCTGAGCAAGCGTGCCCAATCCGGTTTCTTTCGATTTAATCAACTTATAGTTCACATTCGTACCCGAGACGAGATTCAGGTTGTTACCAGCCTCGATGGTCACGTTCTTACCCGAAATCTTAATATCACCGTTAGGCGCAGAAATACTGATACCCGTAAAGGCATTGATCTTCACGTCGCCCCAGTTAGAGGCAATCGACACGTTGCGCCCGTCGGTAGAGCCCGAGATCTTGTAGATGCCGTAGTAGTCGGTAAGCTCGAAGCCGCCCTCAAAGTACTTGTTCTGCTTGAAGTCCATCTTCGGTAACGTCTTGGGGCAAAAGGCCATAAAGTTCTTTAAAGCAGGCGACAGTATTCCACCAAGGAAGGCTGTGAGTCCGTCGCCATAGCCGTCGGTGAGCGTCAGTTGGTGCATGCCCGGCGATGCCAGTGCGCTGTCCACGAAGAGGAAGTCTTCAGCCAGACCTCCCAGGATGTAAGGCCGCTCCACGTTTCCATCCTCGAATCCCACCATCACCTGGTTGCCGGTATAATGGTAACCCATCACAGGATAGCCGTTCTGGTTGGAGGCAAAGTTCAGCCATGGGGTCGAATTTTTAATAGTATCAGCAGTGGCTCCTTTACTCTTGTCGTCATCATCCTCATATTTTACTTCCTGCCATGAGAACATCACGCGGGCGCGGTTCAACGAAGTGGGGTCGTTGGGGTCGGTGATCGTAGCCACTTGCGGAGAGGCATATCTCACATGTCCTGCGGGGATCACGGCCGGGTAGAAGATATGGTCCTTCTTGTCCTGTGCGGTGCCCGTCACATGGAAGGTCAGATTCCCTTTCGCGTCAAACCCTCCTGCGATTTCCACGACAATGAAATTCTCGCCGTTGAAGCTGATGATGTTTCCTAACTTCAGCTGGGGGTTGTTCGTGCCGAAGTTGATGCAGATGGCATCCCTACCCACTGTCTGCTCCTTCGCCAGGATGGTTGAGTATTTCTTGCCGTTGTATTCCGTGCCTATTTCCGAGAACTGTTGGAAACCATCAAGCATTTTTGTCTCAGAGTCGGTTTTCTTGGAGAAATCCCACTGGCCATACTGCTCCTCGCGGCCCGGCTTTTTGTCATCAGGGAAATATTTCCCGTCAAAATCGGAATTAAGCTTTGCAACCGACGACTCTGCCATCGCCAGAGAGAACAGGTTATCGACCAGCCAGTTGGTAGCGAAGGTAGGCAGGTCCTTGTCGTTCTTAAAGAAGGTAGCGAACTGCTTCATGACCCATTTGTCTACTTTTCCGCCGAAATCACCCATCTGGGCTTTCACAATGGCGGGCGACTTCTGAAGCGGCCTGCCCGTCAGACTGCTGTTGTCGGCCTCATAGTCGTATTTGCCGTCTGTAGCCACCGACAAGGGCTTGGCATTAAGGTCGCAGTAAGAGATCTCCTTAATAAGATCCCTGTTGATGGGGATAGCCGTTGCCTTGGCATCATAACCGACATTCAGCGTACCATCTTCGTAATAAAGGAACTCTCCCCATCGGTTGGTCGTACGGGCCAACATGTCATAGAAACTCTCGTTATACTGTACCAGGTAAGGGAAGATATGCTCACAATTGACGCCCTTTTGGGGATCGTACCAATAATACAAGAACCGCATGTTAGTAGTATTGTAGGACATGTGCCCTTGTTTAGCATCCTTTTTAGCCCTTTCTTTCATCAAATCTGAAGACTCATCCATCAAATTCTTATATTCTTTCCGTTTTTTATCTAAGTCATCATCTGATAGTTCCAGGTAACGCTTGGAATATTCGGCACTTTTCTTCCTGGCTTCCTCAGGTTTAGTCTTACGTAATGCCTCTAATTCTTCCTTTTCCTCCTTTGTCATTTCCTGAGCGGCTTTTTCCTTGTCGATCTCTTTCAACAATTTACCCATCTTGTCCAAGTTATTCTCTATCTTTTTTTGCAGATCGGCTACTTCGGGGTCGATAGTCCAGGGCGTGATATACTTGGGCACTTCCGCCTTCAGGATGTCCTCGCCCAGCTTCTTACTCACGAACGTGCGGCTTGCCTGCTTCACGGTCATCAGCTTGTCGAGGCTGTAGATCTTCAGCGTCACGTGCATCGACTTGCTCTGGTAGCTGGGCACCACCTCATGCACATAGAAATCGTCGCCGATGGAGAACGAACCCTCACTCAGACTGACGTTGATGTGCTTGAACAGCTCTTCCAGCTGCTTTCGGCCGATCTCCTGGTAGTCGCTGCTGTCGCCTTGAGACGGGGTGATACTGAGGTCGACGATAATCTCCGTCGGCTCATACATCTTTTTCTGTATGCTGAAGTCCGAGATGCTGAGTCGGTACTTACAGGTCGTCTTCACTTTTTCGCCGACGGCGAAGAAGACGTTGGCCTCTTGCTTGTCGGTGGAAAGAACGATTTTGTCAGTAATCGGCGCAGTGGACGTCAAATCCTTGTAGTGGACTACGCCATTTAATGTCACGGTTATTTTTGCCATAATAATATAATAGGTTTTAGTTTTATACTTTTGGTAAACGGAAATAGGATTGCTCTGCAAATATACTAATTTTGTTTGAAACTCCCGTACGTTATGCCAAATAAATACCAACCTTAACCATTTTTAAGGGCTTTCATGCACGCATTTGGGTCGCTATGCAAAAAAGTGGAAAAATATAATGTTCTGATGATGGTTTTGATCTTAATCGAAGAGCGACTGCTTCTTGGAGGAGATCCTGCTCAGTTTGCCGTTCTTCCATTTGTAGACATCGATGTACATGTGTCCGTTGTCGCGGGCACGGCTGGTGATCGTCTTGGCCTTCTCGTCGAATTCGGGCTCTGCTATCTCGTCGAAGGTGTCGACACGGTAGAACTGTAGCGTGGCGGGATTCCACACATAGGCTGCGTAGGCACTCTGGGCATGACTATGGAAGCCAGTGAAGAGATAGAGGTCGGGGATGCCGTCGAAGTTGATGTCGGTTTCAGTGATCCAGTCCAGGTGTTGGTCTTCTTTGAATGGGTAACTGTAGGATTCCCTGATCTCAGGGGCAACCTTCTTGCCGTCGGCATAGAGATCGACGGTGATATCCTGCAGCCAGCCGTCATTGTCCTTCGTGAAGGCGTACTTGTAACTGTAGGCCTCGCGCTTGGGGGCTGTGAGCGTCGGAGGGACACCGGGCCACCAACTGGCCTTCTCGAATACCGATTTCGTCTGGGTCATGGGCAGCCGTCGGGCGTTGTTGGGGTTGATCCACGTGCCTTTTTTAAAGGTGTAGTCGCCCTCCACTTCGTAATATTCCAAATCAATCTTTCCCGTCATTTCGCCGTCGGCCTGATATTCCTCAAAGGCCATGTGGTAGAGGTATTCCGAGTTGGGATCCTTGGGGTCGGACTTCAGGTAACGGCCCACGATGAGAATTGGCGCAGGGTTCTTGGCGTTGGGGTAGTAGATGTAGCCTGCACAGCGCGATTCACCGTTCTGACTGCTATTCTGAAAGATAAGCTCGAAAGCAGTCTTCCCGTTGAGCATACCCTTGAAGGCGCGGAACTCATCGTAGATATAGTTCTGTGCAGCGAGGGCAGTTGCGCAGAGCAGCATCAGGATAACGGCGATTCTTCTCATGTTGGGCAGTCTGATTGTTATTTGAGGGCAAAGATAAGAGGTTTTGCTGAAACCACCAAACAAAATGAGACAATCTTTCGAAGTTTTTTGATATTAGCCAATAATTCTGCGAAAAGAGGCCCGCAGAGTGTGATACTGCGAGCCTCAATTGTTTAGAGTATGATTGGGCCATGCCCCATACACGAAGTCGTCGTAATGGCCGTCAAGAAGGCCGTGAGTGCAGCTACTACAACCTTCACTGCAATCTCAACAATACGCTTTTTCATTTCCTTTTCAATTCTTTTTTAATTCTGAAATTCTGTGCTTCTTCCGCCGCATCGCCTCTCACTGGGGTCTGGTACTGCCGCAAACGCCTCTCACTGGGGTCTGGCACTGACGTAAAGTCGCAAGCGACTTTCTCGTCAGGTCCTGACCCTAGCGAGAGGCCCCGCCGCAATGCCCTGCCGCAATGCCCGCCGCAATGCTCTAGCGGAGCCCCTCGCCTAAATTTAAGGATTCTGCGTCTGCTGCTCCAATATCCAGTCCTCCAGCGGGGTGACCTTCTTGATGAACTTCTTCTTGCTCGGATCGCTCTCCTCCGGCGTCAGATCAATCTTCTCCTCCACGCCATAAGTGCTCAGCGCGCACATATCCTTGAAGGTTCGCGAGGTGATGTTGTCATCGCTGACACCCTCAGGACGGAAGCGGATGTGCACGCCCTTCACGTAAGTGTTCGCGTTCCACTTACCCTCCAGCAGGGCAGCCCTGGTGATACCCTCCTTGGTGCTCTCTACGGTAGGCCAGAAGATACCCAGCCCGTCGATCTTGATGGGGTTACCCTGTGCGATGAGCTCGATCATGCAGCTCGCCATCTTGATGAGCACACCCTCGATGATGTCTCGGCTATACAC
>JAEEGJ010004255.1_pt1 | contig 49503 bp, 49 predicted proteins | sample 8958761 | NCBI WGS metagenome assembly JAEEGJ01 (sample SAMN16246546, study PRJNA631951) | gut metagenome | biome: gut microbiome; feature: rumen; material: RS-attached | host: Bos | place: Iran: Karaj | collected 2018-10
TCTCAGTCCCAATGTGGCCGATCAACCTCTCAGTTCGGCTACCGATCGTAGGTTTGGTGGGCCGTTACCTCACCAACTGCCTAATCGGACGCGAGGCCATCCTTCAGCGAATAAATCCTTTGGTCGGTGTGTCATGCGGCACTCCGACGTTATGCGGTATTAGCAGTCGTTTCCGGCTGTTATTCCCCACTGAAGGGCAGGTTCCTCACGCGTTACTCACCCGTCCGCCACTAAGCTTCAAAGAAAGCAAGCTTCCTTTTGGCTTCGTTCGACTTGCATGTGTTAAGCACGCCGCCAGCGTTCATCCTGAGCCAGGATCGAACTCTCAAATAAATTTTTGAGAGCCGTTTGGCTCTATTACTCTTTTTAAACTCAATTCTTAGAATTGAAAAGGTCCGTTTTACTTCAAGTTTTGCATTCTATTCAATTTTCAAGATCCGCGCCTTTTTGCGGTTTTGCAGGCATCTTTATCAGTTGCCTTTCCGCAAAGTGCTTGATTATTCTAATTCGGTGAACCCTGTCTGTCAAGAACTTTTTTCGTATATTTCAAAATAAATTACAGGACTTTAATACACTAATGAATTTATATATATCATATTAAGTATATAAGCACCTTGAAAACTGTGGTGTGGCATTTAAAAAGTTATTGTGTTAATATATCTTGCATCGCCAAACGGAGAAGTACCCAAGAGGCCGAAGGGGAGGCTTTGCTAAAGCTTTAGGTCGGGCAACTGGCGCGGGGGTTCGAATCCCCCCTTCTCCGCCAAACCTCTCAAACCCTGTTTGAGAGGTTTTTTTATTGCTCTGTTTTCATGTCTCTTCTTTTTACCTTTAACAATCAACATAAAAAAATGGCCGGCGGGGAAACCGGTCATCTTTCATTTGGAAAACACACACATATTTAGGTAGGAATTTTGTCCTAAATAAACTATTCAGTTGTGAAGGAGCTTTAGGTTGCTGCCTTCGTTTTGTTTGATGGCTTCATTATGTGTCGGACCGGGGTCCCAAACAATCACTAATGTCGGGTCTTTTTGATGCTTAAGCAACACTGCTTCACCGGTGTGTCGCCAAACATGGGAATTGTTGATTTATAAGTAGTCATTATTTAGTATTAGTACAAAAATATTGGAGCATATTAATACTATGGGAAATAAAACCGAAAACAGATCCAGGACCGGAATACTTCTGGGCGGAGTTGTTCTGGCTGCTCTGGTACTGCTTTTGTTCGTACTCTTCGCTTACTGTGATCTCGCTCACCAGATCGAGCTTTTAAGTTTTACGAAAGTCTCTTCTTGTGAAGAACTTGCCGCAATGTCCGGCAAGCCTGACGGAAAATACTGCCTTGCATGCGATATCGACATGACCGGAAAAGACTGGACACCCTTCACTTTCACCGGGATCTTTGACGGCAACGGCCACTCGATAAAGAACCTTGTCATCGATAAACCCGGAAGCACAGTCCGCGACACCTACGACGGCAACATGAAGTCATATCAGACTTCACTCGCCGGTATGTTTGATGTTTTAGAAGGCGCCACCGTCAGGAATCTGACCCTCGACTCTGTACATACAGGAATCACCTCCGACACGCCCTGCTTTGCGGGTACCATCGCAGGCTACACGGATGACTCAAAGATCATCAACTGCACCGTAAAGGGAGACGTATATCTCAGAGCGCACGACAGGATGTTCGGTGTCGGCGGAGTCGCAGGCTACGGCTTCGGCAGATTCGAGAACGTGCAGGCAGATGTAACCCTCGTATGCATCGACACGGACCGCGCGACTAAAGATGAACAGTTCATGGGCGGTCTTGTCGCCGCAGGATATCCGGATGTCATCAACTGCACGATTAACATCGACGGATACGGTTCGGAACACGGCTATGCTCATAACGGAGGCATGTCCGGTCTTTACATGTTCTACCCCAAAGACAAGACACACGAAAGCATCATAAATGGAAACCGCGTTTACGGAAAGATCACCTTCTTCGAAGAAAACGATGACCGCCGCGCCTACTGCAAAGCGATGTTCGGAGAGGCGATTAGCGAGACCAAAGTGTTTGAAGACAACGGTGCTTCGTTCAGATCCGTTGAAGTATTTAACTACGATGCTGACCTCCTGCCTGTTGAGCGTGCCACCGCTTTCACATTCAACGTCAGTGAAAAAGGACGTTATGAACTCAAGGCCGAATATTCCAATGACGGTGCTGATGCGACATACGGCCTGTTCATCAACGGAATCTTCTATAAGAAAGTAAACTTTCCCAAGGGAGCCGGAACGGTCAGTGAGCAGATCTATCTGGACGAGGGAAAGTCCGAAGTCAAATTCCGCTTCCTCCCCGGAGACGGCAACATAATCATAAAGAATGCCTCTGTCGAAAAGTCATCTAAATCAGTAACGCTGATCGTTGCCCCTCATCAGGATGACGAGATCCTGGCCTTTGCCGGAACGATCCAGAAGACCCTTGAGGAAGGCAACATAGTGAAGGTCGTATTCCTGACAAACGGAGATTATTTCGGAACGAAATATTCTCAGATAAGATACGGCGAAAGCATTTCCGCGCTGGAATTACTCGGAGTCGACAGATCAGACATCACATTCCTTGGATACGGCGATCTGACTCTCGCGGCATTGCTTACCGCCGAAAACCCGGAACAGATATTCCGCGGAAGCAGCGGCGAAAGCACCACTTACGGAGTCTCACAGCTTAATGCTTTTGACTATCACACAATGAATACAGGTGATCCCGCGGATTGCAGCGCAGCGAATCTCACAGCTGATTTCCGTAATTTCCTTATCGCAAACCGTCCTGACCGCATATATACGACGTCAGAACATGAATGGCATACGGATCATCAGTACGCATTCATACTGACCAGAGACACGCTGAAAAAGCTCTCTTCAGAAACGGGTTATCACCCGGTACTCTGCGAGTCGGTTATACACGGCGAAGACAAGGTATGGCCCCAGGAAACTTCCGGCGGCACCGGAACCAAGACAGTATCACGCTTTACCGATCCGTTCCCTACAAAGAAGAACGATCTCGACTGGAACAAAGTCATAAAGTTCGATCTGACGGATGCACAGCTTAAAAAGAAAGAAGAAGCTATCGGAAAGTTCACCTCACAGAACGAGGGTACGGAAGACTATAAAGGCACCCGCGAATACAACTTCTCATTCTGCAAGCGCGATGAGTTCTACTGGGAGATAAGTTACTGAGTCTTATTTATCCATGTGGGCGATCATGTGCATCACGATATGGAAGAACCTTCTGCCTCCGCCTGAATAATCGGCTTTCTCGAGAGCGTTCGTGATAAGCATGGGATCATCAGTTCCGATGACATCCACGCCGCAGCTGACCAGATACTGCACCGTATCGTCAAGGTCAACGGTCCAGCAGAATACCTTCTTGCCCTGCGCATGCATACTTCTTACAAGATTGGGAGTCACATTGGTCTCTTCGACCGTAATGTTGTCGGTATATTTAATGTCATCAAGGTTTCCGGCGGCAATGACCATGCAGTAGCCCTTTGTTATCTCAGGATCGAGTTCATAGATGCGCTGCAGTCTTTTCGCATCCTGGGCGATTATCATGACGTTATTGCGCATGCCTGCATTATTGATCGCCTTAAGGACGTTCTCCTCGAAATCCACATCATCGCGGTGCCCCTTAAGTTCGACCTGAACGTTCATGTGGTACGCCTTCGCAAGCCATAGAGCTTCTTCAAGAGTCGGCACTCTGACGTGATCATAATCTCCCGGCATCCATGAGCCAAATTCATATTTCTTGAGCTCGGTGTACGTGGTATCGTGTATGGCTTTGTTATGACCCGTCGTTCGCTTTATCGTAGAATCGTGGTTGCAGACGATAACGCCGTCCGACGTCTGATGAACATCGAGTTCAATCCACTGAAGGTTTTCATGTGCCGCAAGTTCAAATGCCTGTATGGTGTTTTCCGGTGCATTGGTGTTGTCTCCGCGGTGAGCGCAGACGAGCGGCTTGCTAACACTCTCGTTCAGATAGGAAAAGTTCGTATATGCCAGGAACCCTGTCAGGGCCAGGAAAGCCACAAAACCCGCAGCGATCACGGCCGTAACTTTCGGAGAGGACTTCTTGAACTTGAACATCTCACCAGAGAGTTCACTTAATTCACCTTTTTCTTCGATATATCGGTAATAGAGCGTCGTAAGGGCAGCGTTGTTTACTGCCGGTGCAATGAAGGACTTTATGATCTGCCTTAAAACGTATGTCTGGGTTCCGACGATTCCGGATTTCAAGATCACGTTGCCTCTTCTTCGCTGAATGAAAGATAAGAATTCCTTTCCGTTGATGACTATTGCGGAAGACAATGAGTTTATCAGGAAGTTCAGGATCAGCGTCAGGAGCACCATTGTAAACAGTATCTCAAAGAAGTGCCCGAGGCTCAGTTCTCTTGATTTGGCACAGCTCTTAATAAATGACTTCTTCTGCAGAACGAATCCGTTGATCGACAGACCGTAAATGGTAAGAAGAACTATGATCGCGAAATAGATGACGTGGTAGATGACAAACAGTGATCTGGTGTAATCGATCGTCTGATTGACAAATCCCGGCAGGATGAGTTTGATCGTGGAGCTTGAGAGCGGCATGACCTTCGTGAGCGGAAACAGGATCATTATGAAGACTATTATGAGCCAGTTTTTCGGATGAAGTGCTTTGCGGCATGACCTGACAGCTGCCATGAACATGCTCGAGAGATTGGTGGATCTTCCGACCTGTGCCATAGAGAAAGCGTGCATCAATCCTGCCATCTCAAACAGCGAAAACATCATTATGATAACGGCAAAGACTATGCAAAGGATGATGGACACCGGATGAAGGAACACCTCTTTCAGGTTTACCGGAGCAATATAAGTATTGCCGCTGACCTTCATTATAAGTGCCTCAAGCAACTGCTTGAGCATGTTGGAAACAACGGCCGTAATGACCGAGCAGATCAGGATAAATGCTATGACCTGTTTAAAGCTCTCCTTGAAAAGCAAAAGAACATTCTTAATGAATTCAAGGAATCCGGCAAGGAAACCTTTGCTCTTGGTTTTAACCAGAAAGTCCGCTTTATTATCGCTTATCTTCCCCATGATTATTTCCCGATCTTATATGTAAAAACTTCTGAAATCTCTTTATCGTAGCCTTCATAGAAACCCTGCGGCATGCCAAGGACGATCCTTGCGCCGCGGTTATAAAGGAGCAGCAGACTGTTGTTCTTCTTATCAAACGTGAGACCTTCGATCTCGCCCTGAAGCGTGACGTCATCAAACGTCCTCTCGAGAGTTACGATGCAGTATGTCTCACCGTCTTTGACAGTTGTCCTGTAAAGATGGTCGGGCTCTTTGTCATCAGCCGTTCCGTCATCTGCCGTGATATAGATGCTTCCGTTGTAGTAGGCGATGCCCTGTATCCACTGGGGCGGCATCTGCATATGGACCTTTCCCAGATACTTTCCGCTCGAAAGATCGTACTTGTAGAGATATCTTCCGCTCTCCTCGCCTACCCATGAACACATCCACACGATCTTCTTATCTGTATCGATCGCTATGCCTGAACATTCGAGCTGTCCGCTTGATTCCTCAAACGGGAACGTCCTCTTCAGTTTCAGTGTATCGGCATCGTAAACCGCTATCTGAATGTTGGTTCCCACACCGTCCATGAAATACTCTGCGCCGATGTAGAGTTCGTTGTTATAAACGTCGATGTCACCAATGTGATTGACCTTGATCTCATATCCTTCAAAAGGATTCTCGTTTATGGCTATCAGGTTCCAGTCCTTATCGTATTTCGCAAGGGTTGCCGAACCGGATACCCAGTAGTAATCACCTTCGGCACAAACTCCCTGCCTTCCTTTGACTTCGACAGAGCCCTTAAGCGTATATGTGTTGGCGGGCATCATGACCGCGGTATCGTGCTCGGGTCTTTTGTCCCTGTTTATGTTCGTCCCGCAGCCGGCAGCTCCCAAAACAAAGAAGCAGCTCAAAAGAGCTGCGCCCGTTGCACGTATTACGGATTTCAGGTTCAGATGCTTCATGTTGATACGTTCTGAGTCATTGATGTGAAGCATATAACTACATCCCCTTCTTCTTTCCTGATCACCTTGGCATAGATGCATTCATCACCTTTGCGGAGCATGATGTTCTGCTTTTCGTTAAGCGGGATATCTGCTCTGAACAGAGCAAACTTTCCGTCTTTTGAAGTCTTGATTATCTTTCCGTTGTTTTCCTTGACTCCGACTTTCTTCTCTTCGAGAATGAAGAACTGATAGTCGACAGGCTCAGTATCGTCACGCCACACGATATTGCTTTCGAGATCAAAACCGGTCTTAAGATCACCAACGCCTCTTATCTCATAATACTTAAGTTCTTCAGGTGATCCCTTAGGCAGGAAGCAGCCCTCCGATGCGATCGTGAGTTCTTCGGTTATCAGCTTCGCGGTGTTCTCCGTGATGAAGATCTGACCGCCGATAGTAAGACTTTCAAGACGGCCTGTGATGTTGACAGCCGAACCCATACAACCGTATTTCATTGCTTTCTCGGAACCGATATTTCCTACTACAACGACACCGGTATTTATGCCGATGCCCATCTCGAGTATGGGGAAACCGTTCTCTTTGTTCCATTCGTTGACTTCCTTCATCGCACGCTGCATCTCTACGGCGCATTTAACTGCGGCCTGCGGATGATCCGGCATGTCCTTGGGAGCTCCGAATATCGTAAAGATGCCGTCTCCAAGGAATTCGATGATTGTGCCGCCGTACTTCGTGATGATGTTGGACATCGCCTCGAAGTAATGATTGATGACTGTGATGAGCTCTTCAGCGGTGAGCTTTGCACTGAGTGCAGTAAATCCTCTCAGGTCACTCATTATGACGGTAACGTCTTTGTTCTTTCCGCCGCTCTTTGCGCCTTCTTCAGTCGTGAGAACATAATCCGCGATGTCTTTAGATGTGTATCTGACAAGCGCGGAGTTGACCTTTATGAGCTGTGTAAGGTCGGTTATGACGATCAGATAGACAAGCGTCTCAATATTATAGCAGGTCATCCTTACATGAAGGTTCTTAACCTCACCGTCGTTGTTCCAGTATTCGGCCAAAGCCTCATGCGATGCAACCTTGTTGGTTACCGCATCGATAAACAGCTGGATGAGGTCATCGTTGCCTTCGATGAAAGGGACTGCTTTCCATATCTTCATACCACTGTCCGCAGGGATACCGAAAAGTTTCTCTGCGGACGGATTGGCATATTGAAGGTCACCTGTGGACGAGACTATGCAGACAGCGTCCTGGGTATTTTCAAAGATATATTTGACTTGATCAGAAGTGATCATTTTTCAGAATTCTCGTAGATTTCCTTGCAAGTATTGAAGTAATCGTATGTGAGGCTTCTGAGACGGTATGAGAGGTGCTTCAGGATCATGTCGACCTTAGCGGGGCATGTCGTGAAGAGGTCTGCGAGATCTTCAGGCTTGATGATCTCAACATATGTCTCATCTGATTCGGATACTGCAGTAGCGCTTCTGGGATCCTCTGAGATCATGCCCATCTCGCCGAAGCAAGCAACAGGATAGAGCTCTGTGAGCTTGATCTCGCCGTACTGGCCGTAGTTGCTGTAAACTGCAACAACGCCGCCGTGAACGATGTACATGCACTTGCCGACTTCACCCTGCTTGAAGATGATCGTGCCCTTCTTGTAGGACTCGACATTATTGCCGTCCTTATCCTGCTTTGCAACTGTCTCTGCAGCTTCGCGGAGTGCCTCTGCGCTCGGCTTCTCGATCCTTGCATTCTTCGTGTATGTGAAGATGGACTGCTTGACCATCTGCTTGAAGAAACCGTCGTACTTCTTGCTTGAACCTGCGCTGCGCAGATCTGTGAGCATTCTCTTTGCCTCATCGTAATCGTGAGTCATTTCCTTGAGTCTCTTGCCGAGCTGGTTCATGATGAGGATGATCTTCTCAGGATTCTGCTTGAAATACTCGTTGAGTGCTTCAGCTTCGATCTCTTCAACCTGTACCGGGCCCTCTGCTAATACAGTGGTGCTGCGGGGATATGTCTCGATGATGGCCATCTCGCCGAAATACTGTCCGGCATCAAGGATCCTTATCTGGACCTGATCGTCCTCACCGTAGTTCTTATAGATACCGACTTTACCTTCCAAAAGATAGTAGAAAGTATTACCTGTTTCTCCTTCTTTGATGATGATCTCACCATCTTCAAATGCCTTTGTGATGCTCATGTTTTTGACCCCTTTCTGTCTTTCGGAATGTAAATAAATGCCTCAAATCACCTTTACATTTATATAAAAGAATTGTATTTTCAATCAATCTTTTTGTCAATATTTAAGGCTTTAAAAACATAGCATTTTAAGCCTTTTTCGGCTGTTTTCGCGCATCATTTACAAACTTTTTTCAAATGATCGTTTTGTTGAATGTTCAGGTCATTCGAATATGAACAGGAATGTCTGAAAACGCAGTTCAAGAAACCATGCAATGTCACTTGGTGCGTTGGAAACCTTTTTCATTTTCTTTTCTCCTTGAAATTACTCAACGGCACCATTATCAGTATTTTCAGATGTCCGTACAATCACTAAAGGTCTTCATATCTGATGCTTAGTCGACAATGTTGCCGCGAAGTGTTGATTTACAGACATTTAACTGAAACGCAATGAACTTGCGTGTTATAATGCAAATATCAAATAAAAGGGAGATTCTTCTATTATGAATTTGATCAAGAACCGCAACGGCTCTGAGCTTACTTTTGCTCTGGACGGAAGACTTGATACCACTACCGCTCCGCAGCTTGACCAGGCTCTTCAGGAGTCACTCGAAGGGATCACATCCCTCACGTTCGATCTTGAGAAACTTGTCTATATCTCATCCGCTGGATTAAGGTCTCTTCTGGTCGCACAGAAGGCCATGAACAAGAAAGGCAGCATGAAGATCAAAAACGCCGGCGCAACCATAATGGAAGTGTTCACCGTTACCGGCTTCGCAGACATCCTCACCATCGAGTAATCAGGCACTTTTGTTTTTCGTGACAGAGGTGAAGTACTATGGCAAAGTCACAGTTGATGGAATACGTTTTAAACGACATCGAGCAGCAGAAAGGTGTTGCAATCCCCGTACATGCAAGCCTGTTTGAAAGGATCATGGTCACGAAGACCGCCTGCAAGAATCTTCACCCCAACCCGGAAGATGAGTTCTCCATGGAATCCGTAGGTCCCAGCTACAGGATCATCAGTGAATACGAGACCAAATTCCGTGAAGCTATGAGGATGGACAAAAGCCCCGTGGGTGAACCTCTGATGGTTGAGAAACTCTATCCGCACGGCTACCTGCTCCTCAACGGACATCACAGATGGGCTGCTGCCATGCGCTGCAACATCAAGAAAGTTCCGATCAGGATAATCAACTGCGCAACAGAGTCCGACATCAAGACGATTCTTGAAAAGTCGCAGCATGACAAACGCGCGACCATCGACCTTGATGAAGTAATATTCAGATCACCTGATTATAAGTATCTGGAGAAGAAGGCATTCACCTTCCCCATGAGCATGAGGTTCAAGCAGAGGATCAGACTCGGCATTCCCGCGCTTTTCTATAAGCTTTCCAAGAGCGGATATGACATCTGGGTATATGCCGCCGATTACTATTCGATCGATGATATCCAGAAGTTCTTCAAGGCATACGGAGTCCATGTCGACGGCATCCTGACAGGCGTCGCCAAGCAGGCACAGAACAAGTCAGCAAGCGCTGCCAGAATGAATGAACTCATCAACAACAAGTATCAGACAACACTTCACATAGACAACAACACCATACTGGAAACGCACGGCAAGAACGGTGATTTCGAAGAATACGAGATCAATGTTCCGGAAGAGGAATGGGCAAAGAAATCCATTGCGATCGTAGAGGAGATCGAAAAGCGTGCCGGAAAGAAATGACAATGACAAGATGAGGATCTCATTCGATCTGGATGAGGTCCTTTTCGTAAATCCCAAGACTCATAAGACAGAGCCCGAACTTCCGATACCTTTCAAGGCACTCTACAAGGAAAGGCTCAGGGCAGGCGCGCCCGAACTCATCAACACTTTGCAGAAGATGGGATATGAAGTATGGGTCTACACATCTTCTTTCCGCTCCATAAATTACATTCAGGGACTTTTCAAGCACTACGGCGTTAAGTTTGACGGTATAGTAAATGCCGAAAGGCATCTTAAGGAAGTCCAGGCAAACAGGACGCAGATCCTTCCGCAGAAGGTTCCCAACAAATACAGGATATCCCTTCACATAGATGACGAGGCAGTCATCTGTTCCTATGGCCGTGAATTCGGTTTTGACGCGTATCAGCTCGATGCAGACGATGACGAATGGAAAGAGAAGGTCATCGCCAAAGCAGAGGAAGTCAAAAGAAAATGGGAGAAGAAGAAAAACCTCCCCCACGGCTGATTTTTTCCGCCCGTTAATCATTATCTTTTTCATTAATCGACACCCCTGCCCGCGAGTGTCGATTAAGCAACGGAAAATGCAGACATTACTGATTGTTATGCCTCCTTCAGCCTCCGATAATGAGGCTACAAACCAAAACAAAAACAACCGTTCAAACAGGAGGACAATATTATGAAACCTGACGCATCAAGAAACCTTACGACTAAGATCGTAGCAATCGGACTTATCAGTCTTTTCGCAAACACAGGACTCACAGCCTGCAGCAGAACACCCGGAAGCAGCAACAAGGAAACATCTTCCGAGATCAAGATAGTAGATGTCTCCAACGATGAAATGGATCACGCAGCGGTCGCAGGCGGATGGAAGACAGCAGAAGATCAGAAGATCAACGACGCACAGAGAAAGATCTTCGACAAGGCAATGGAAAAGCTCGTAGGCGTTAAGTATGAGCCCGTCGCTTACCTCGCAAGCCAGATCGTATCGGGAACAAACCACTGCTTCCTCTGCAAGGCAACGGTAGTCCGCCCCGGAGCAGCTCCCACCTACACTCTGGTATACATCTACGAGAACCTCTCCAGAGAATGCACCATCTTAAACATCGATAATCTTGATCTGCCCGGAAAGAGCGGCACACTCGGAGGATTCACAGTAGCTGAAGATCCCGCGATCACTCCCGAGATCGCTTCCGCTCTGGACAAGGCTTCCAAGACAAAGCTCGGAGCATCTTATGAGCCCGTTGCAAACATCGGTTCACAGGTGATCAACGGAACCAACCATGTGGTGCTCTGCAAAGTAACAGCCACAGCTCCCGGTGCACAGAGCAGCTTCGCTCTCGTTCAGGTAGCTGAAATGGTAAACGGCGAATGCTCCATAGGCGACGTAAAGGAAATCGTCATATCAGCAAATAAATAAGACATCCCACAAATGTTCTACCTCTAAGCAGGCGGAAGATCCGGGCTCAAAGATCAGAAGATCCGTAAACCCGGATCTTTTGCTGCCGGGTATCCGTAAGCACTGTCAGCGCTCTTAACAGCATTAAGTATCGCTTCGCTGACAACATCAGCTGCAATGGTTCCAACGACATCAGGATCAGCCATAAAATCACCAGCAGAAACTGCATAGATGCTGTCACCGTCAAAAGACGTGTGAACAGGCCTTACAGATCTCGCGTACCCGTCGTGGCAAAGCGATGCGATCTTGCAGAGCGCAGACTTGTCAAACTTTGCATTTGTGATGACGACAGCCAGCGTGGTGTTGCTGCTGTATACGTTATTTATCGATCTCACGTTGCTGACAAGTACATCAGCCGTGTTTTCGAAACCGTCTTTTTCTTTATTGAGAAGTCCGGCGACTTTCTTTCCGCTCTTCCAGTCATAGATATCGCCAAATGAATTAAGTGCGACCACCGCGCCGATCTTAAGACCGTCGATTTCGATCGCATGACTTCCGATGCCGGTCTTCATGCAGTACTCCATTCCGCATATCTTTCCGACCGTGCATCCGGTTCCGGCACCGTAGTTGCCGTCCCTGTAATTCGGGTTCTCAAGAGCGTTCTTCGCGGCTTCATAACCCATGGCCGCATCGGGTCTGATGCTGCCGTCAGCAACGGTCAGATCGAACAGGTCAGACTGCGCGACAAGAGGGACATGGGTAACGGTAACATCGAAACCGATGCCCTGCTCTTCAAGGTATTTCATTACGCCGTCGGCAGCTCCGAGTCCGAACGCGCTGCCTCCTGCAAGAACTATTCCGTGGATCTTCTGAGCGACTGTAAGCGGTTGCAGCAGCTGGCTCTCGCGTGATGCCGGACCGCCGCCCCTGGCATCTAAGCCTGCGCACATTCCTTCAGGACATATAAAAGCGGTGCAGCCCGTGCCCGCTTCAAAATTCTGCGCCTGCCCTATGCGGACAGGCGCTACATCATTTATCGAAATTACATTCACAGAATATCGACTCCGTCGTTATATAAGATCTTTTCGAAATTGGCACACATGGGATTCGTACACTTGAATTCTCCCGTGTTGCCGCCACCTTCTCTAATCTGGCCGAGATACATCACCTGATTGCCGCACAATTTGCAATTGGCAAATATCTCGGGGAGCGGAGTTGCACTCACTGCGGGCATCTGCGTGGAAAGGTCATAAGGGCGGTTTACTGCCTGTTTTTCCTGCTCGGGAAAAAGCGGAGACGTGCCTCCGGAAACACCGTTAAGATTATCTATGTTTAACTCATTATTCATAGGCCCATACTCCTTTCGTTTTATAACAATAGGGTACTTCAACCACACGGAGGCTTCAACGAAACATTCCGTGAAAGAATTATGAATTCCGATTTAACCGGTCACATTACCTTCTCGACGCATGTATCAAGCTCTGAGAGGATCTTTACGATGAAGTCCTTGGGCTGGTCAGCTCCCTGATCGATCCATCTTGAAAGAACAGAGATGCATCCCTGGGAACGGTAGCTTGTCTGGTAAGAAAGCTTGATGTCCTTGATGTCTGCACCCTTCTTCTCGGATTCGATCTTCTGAAGGAGACCTTCGAGGAGCTTCTCAAATCTTGCTCTGAGCTGGCCGGGAGCCTTGGAGCTGAATACCATCTTGAATACGTTCCTGTTCTTGTCGACATATCCGACAAGACTGTCAAAGAACTCTTTGCTCCTTAAGTCCTGCATGTTGAGAACGAGCATGCCCCACTCGATCAGTATCTCCTGTTCGAGCTTGTCATAAAGATCGTATACATCCAGAAAATGCTTATAGAAAGTGGTCCTGTTGATATCGGCCATATCCGAGATCTCCTGAACTGTCACTTTGTGAAGTTCCTTCTGAGTGAGAAGCTCCATAAGTGAATTGTAGATGACCTTTCTGGTCTTCAGCGTTCTTCTGTCTGTCTTTTTCTCTTCCATAGGTAGTGCCTCCTTTAATTTGCGGTATCCAATCGCTGCCGCTCTACGAGCTCTGCGAAATATCCTTTTTTCTCTATAAGTTCATCATATGTACCGTCTTCAATAATATGACCTTCATCAATGACCAGGATGCGGTCGCAGTGCTTGATCGTCGAAAGCCTGTGTGCAATGACGATCCTTGTGCATCCCATTGCGTCAAGTGCCTCCGAGACCTGCTTCTGCGTCTTGTTGTCCAAAGCGCTCGTCGCTTCATCGAACATGAGGAGCTTAGGCTTCGGAGCTATTGCGCGGGCGATCATGAGGCGCTGGCGCTGTCCGCCGGAAATGCCTCCCTGCCCTTCTGCTATTATAGTATTCATTCCCATCGGCAACGACCTGATATCATCTGCAATGCCTGCTTTTTCCGCAGCATCCCATGCATCATCAAGGGTAAGCTGGGGAGCCGTAATGACTATGTTCGAAAAGATGTCGCCCTGGAAAAGGCCCGCATCCTGCATTACGGTACCGATCTTCTTTCGAAGCGACGGGAGATCTAACGAGTTGATGTCTTTTCCGTCAAAGCGGACTGAACCCTTCTCGGGCTTTTCGAATCCGAGGAGCAGCCTCATGAGAGTGGACTTTCCGCAGCCGGTCTTTCCTACGATCGCCACGTACTCGCCGGGTTTGATCTTAAGTGACAGGTCATCGATTACCAAAGGCAGTCCTTCTGCATAACGGAAGGAAATATGATCCATCTCAACCGAGCCGGTGATCGAAGTTACGATCTCCCTGTTGTCCGATGTCTCAGGCTCAGTCTTAAGGAAAGGTTCAGCCATCTCCAGGATGGGCTTGATCCTTGCAGCCGAAAGCGCCATTCCGGAAAGCGACATGAACGCTCCGGAAAGCATTCCGTAAGCGGATGTGAACGCGAAGTAAGATGACTGGCCGATGCCGCTCTTAACAGCGAGATAGTAAAGAACTATGTTGGATATCAGCGTGATGGCCGAAAGGATGACGCTGTTGATCTTGATGAACATCGGAGGGTTATACGTAAGCTCTGCTCCGGTCGTATAAAGTCCCAACCACTTGGCAAAGATGCGCTTTTCGGCGCCTGCCAGCTTGATCTTCTGAACGCCGGTGATCATGGCATAAGACATGCCTGATTCCAGTGCCGCATCCTCCATCTGGAGCTTATTGATCTTTATCTGGACCAGTGTCGAGACAGTCGAGAAGATTACCGTGATGAGTATGATGAGCATGGAAGGAACGACCAGCATCGGAGTATAGCTGAAGATCTGGGTGATATACATGAGCGATGTGAGCGACGTAAGACCCGTGCTCATTACCATGCCCAGGAGTATCGTGCACAGCTGGTTGACCGACTGCGATCTGTTCCTTAATTCACCTGCGCTGTAGGTGCGGAAAAAGTCAGCAGGAAGCGACATCAGACGCATCATCATGGAAGCCTGTACACCAAGCGAAGTCTTTATGCTGAGTCTGCTGGTGATAAATGACTGCGCGCTTGTCAGGAGCTGTGTGGAGAAAGACACGCAGACAATGCAGATCGCTATTCCTATGAGAGCATCCGCCCTGCCGCTCCTCAACACCGCACCGGTAAGAGTCGCCGTGAGTCTGGGCATCAGAAGTCCGACAAGTGAAACTGCTGCAGCCGCCGCGACGATCATGATGATGTCGCTGAATGAGACGCATCTCTTCATGTACAGGAGCAGATCAGGAATGGTGAGCTTCTTCTGGGGCAGAGGCCTGTAGAAGCAGATCACTTCGGTATCGATGAGCTGCTCTGTCTTTTTGTTAAGCTTAACCGTTTTTCCGGTTTTCGGGTCCTTGTAACTGTATCCTGAGACCGATCCCGGAAGTATCGCAACAGGAGTGCCGTCTTCCTTGGTGAATCCCAAAAGAGGTCCGTAAGCATCCTTGTACCAGCCGGGTGTCAGCTTGACGGTACGTCTCATGACGCCGTGTGGTCTTAATGCATAGTCGAGCTGCTCGCCTGCACTCTTGAGCGTATCGGGCAGCTCGGAGGTTTTGTAGTGATAGTACTTGAGTATCGTGTCGATCGTATTCTTTGTGATGATGCGCTCGTCACCGAATCTTTCGGCACCTCTCGCGCCCATGACGACACCTGCGACCTTCAGAAAGGACTCATCCAAAAGCTGCTGATCGGCTTCACGCCTTGCCTTGATCTGATTGTCAAACCAGCCCATGGTAATCCTCCTTTCTTACTCATTCGCAACAAGGTCAGCATAGGTGCCGCCCTTGCTCATAAGCTCGTCATGCGTTCCGCGCTCAACGACCTTGCCCTTGTCGAGAACGATGATCTCGTCGCAGTCTCTGACCGTTGAAAGACGGTGCGCTATTACGATGCATGTGATGCCTCTTGCCTTGATCGAATTGACGACCTCGTACTCAGTCCTCGCATCGAGAGCGCTCGTTGCCTCATCGAGGATTATGATCGAAGGATCCTGAGCAAGAACACGCGCTATCTCCATACGCTGCCTCTGACCGCCGGAAAGATCCTTTCCTCCGCTCGTCAGCTTGTGCTGATAGCCGCCGTCTTTTTTCATTATGTCGTCGTGGATCTGTGCGTCCCTTGCTGCAAGGATCATCTCAAAATCCTGGATGGAGCTGTCCCACATCTTTATGTTGTTAGCGATGGTATCTTCGAAGATGATTATGTCCTGATCGACAACTGCGATTGAGCCCGTCAGGACTTCTCTTGCGTATGACATGCGCGGCTTGCCGTCAAAGAGAATCTCGCCGCTCCAAGGCTGGTAAAGGCCTGAAACGAGTTTTGAGATCGTCGACTTTCCGCAGCCGGAAGCGCCTACAAGAGCTATCCTCTCGCCCGGTTTCATCTTTAGATTGAAGTTCTCGATCAAGGGTGCTTCAAGTCTTGAATAACCGAATGTAATGTCCTTGAGTTCAACATTACCGCCAAGCTTTCTAAGCTCGCCTTCGCCGTCTTCGGGAGTATAGGAAACACTGATGTCTTCAGGATATTCCATAACGTCCTCAACGCGCTCCATCTGCGTGCGCATTTCCTGGATCGTCTGTCCTGCGCTGACGAGTGTCATTGCAGGCGACATGAACGAATTGAGGAATCCCTGGAACATCATTACCGCACCGAGCGAGAACTTGCCTTCCATCGTAAGCCAGACGCCGAGCACGAGGACTGCGTAGTTTGCGATCGTGCTGAAGAACATCGGGACCATTCCGAGGAACTGGTTGACCTTGGCGCTCTTAACGTCCTGTGAATTTACGGAAGCCTGATATCCGGCCCATTTCTGGAAGAAACCGTTTTCGGCGCCGCTCGCCTTGATTGTCTCGATCATTTCGATGCCGGCCACGGTCGTTGCCGTAAGCTTGCCTTCATCACGCATCTGAACGCGGGTAACGTTGACTCTCTGCTCGGAGATTATCCTCGACATGATGGCATTGATGACGAGGACCGAGATGCCGATAAGCGTGAGAAGCGGGCTCTGCTTGATCATAAGCACGAGATAGAAGACCATCATCGCGGTGTTGAGAACGAGAGGAGCGAAAGTATCGACCAGAGTTCCGGCTATGGAAGCGTTCATTTCAGCCCTGTTCTGAATGTCGCCCGCAAGTCTCTGCGAGAAGAACTCCATAGGCATCCGCAGGACCTTCCACATGTATGAGGTATTGCCGATCACGGCCATCTTGCCGTTTATCTTTAGCGAGTAGATCGTCTGCGCCCATGAAACTATTATCTGAATTACCGCAAAGAGCACCATTACCCCGATGAACGGATAGAGCCAGTCGGGGTTGACGTTCGTAAGCAGGCGGTCCATGAAGATCCTGGACGTGACTGAATTGGCAATGCCGAAAAGATAAGTGATGACGGTCGTGAGCATTACGAAAAGGACCGCCGCGCCCGTTCCGACGAGACGCTTTTTCGCGAAATCGAGAGTGGATCTTCTCTTTCCGCCGGGCTCAAACGATTCGGATGGTGTGGGTATGAGGACGACACCGGTAAATGACTTGTCGAATTCATCCCAGGTGACCTTGACCGTTCCCCTTGCGGGATCGTTGATATAGACGTTCTTGCCCTTAAAGCCGTTCAAAACGACAAAATGGTTCATGTTCCAGTGGATTATGCACGGAAACTGGCCGTTCTCTTTGAGCTTTTCGGGACTTATGGAATAGGCCTTCATGTCAAAGCCGTAGTGCTGTGCGGCTAAATAGATGTTCTTTGCTTTGGAACCGTCGCGTGAGACACCGCAGTCAATGCGCGCCTGCTCGAGCGGAACCCATTTCCCGTAGTATGCCATGACCATGGCAAGGGAAGCGGCACCGCACTCGAGGGCTTCGAGCTGCATGACTACCGGTACTTTTGCAACGCCTTTTGTTAGTGTCGGCTTGATCTTTTTCTTACCTGCCGGCATCAGACGCCCCCCGCCTTGATGAGGAAATCTATGGGGTGGGTCTGTTCGGTAACGACTGTACCTTCATATGTTCCGTCAGGAAGGCTTACTTCAGCGATACCTACAGATCTGCCGTACTGGTCGGCCTGGACAGCGGCAAGCCTGACGTTCTCCGTTGAAACGCGGAGCGGCATGCCCTCGGCCAGATCGCCTGTTTCCTTTAGGACAACAATTGCGCTGTGGCCTGAAACGACAACGGTCGCCTTGGACGTGGTCTCGAGCGTGCCTACGCATGACCATGCAAAGATACCGCCCAAAAGGACGATAACCGCAACCAAAACGACCCATATTCCGGGATTTGTCACCTTGAGGTAATCGGTAAGATCCTCAGGAGACGAGATCCTGTCCATTGTTTCTTTTCTGAACAACGACTGCTCTCCGGATGCCATGTTGCTAAATCCTCCCGAACAGAGTTATAGATCCGGAATTACTCGATGTTCAGAATGGAATCAAAACCGGTAAGGCTGAAGACGTCCATAACGACTTCGCTGGGATTGATGACCTTCATATCGCCCTGATCCTTCATGATCTTAACGAGGCCCATGAGTACGCGAAGACCGGCACTGGAAATGTACTCAAGATCCTTGAGGTCGATGACGAGATCCTTGACGCCTGCGAGCTCGGGTTCAACCTTGCTCTCAAATTCAGGAGCCGTAAGAGTATCAAGGCGTCCGCTGACTTCTACCGTAAGCTTTTCGTTCTCTTTAATTGTCTTTACTTCCATAGTTGTATCTCCATCTTTATTTTGCTGATACAATACATTATACCTATTTATCAAGATAATTTGTTTAAAAAGAGTAAATTGCTTGTTAACTGATTTTTCGGATGGGAAAAACGCCCTTAAGGTCTGCTATACTTACAAAAATGATGTTATTCGAGGTGAATTATGAGAACCGAATACCATAATAATCCCGCAATGGACCCTTCCGGATTTGTCCTTTTATCCGATTATGTACCGGGAATAATCCAGGAGATCCGCTATTTCTCGACCTATAATTTCATCGGCGACCGCATCGACGGTTACGAAGAGCCCTGCGCGATCCTTTCCGTTGAAGCCGCAAGAGCCGTAAAAGCCGTATACAACGAACTTTTTGTCCAGGGATACCGATTGAAGGTTTTCGATGCCTACAGACCCGCATGTGCCGTAAAGCACTTCGTTCTATGGGGCATTGAGGATCAGGACATCAGGATGAAGCCCTATTTCTATCCCGATCTCGAAAAGAACGAGCTTTTCGCAAAGGGATACATAGCAAAGCTCTCATCACACAGCAGGGGCAGCACCATTGACCTGACGCTCTTTGACATGCAGACAGGCAAAGAAGTCGACATGGGAAGCCCGTTCGATCTTTTCGACGAGAAATCACACCCTGACTTTAAGGGCATCACAGATGAACAGTACGAGAACAGGATGACGCTTCAGAACGCCATGGTAAGGAACGGATTTGCTCCGATCGACTGCGAATGGTGGCATTTCACGCTGAAGAACGAACCGTATCCCGATACGTATTTCGAGTTCCCGGTATCTTCACAGTACCTGAAAAGATAATTCACAACGTTATCGACATTACGTTTATAATGAAATTATCTCTTGGATCAAGGATTGGGAGAAACTGCTTATGATCTCTTTTCTTATAGCTTTGGCGGTTCTGGCAGTCGGTTACTGCACTTACGGACTGATCACCGAAAAGGTTTTCGGCCCGGATGACAGGACCACGCCTGCAGTTGAGATCAATGACGGTGTTGACTGCGTTCCGATCAAGACCTGGAAAGCCCTGCTGATACAGCTTCTGAACATCGCAGGAACCGGTCCCATCTTCGGTGCTCTGATGGGCGCGTGCTTCGGTCCCATAGTCTTTCTCTGGATAGTATTCGGTTCGATATTGGGAGGCGCCGTCCACGACTACATGTGCGGCATGATCTCCGAAAGAAACAAAGGTGCTTCAATAGCTGAGCTTTCAGGCATCTACCTCGGCAAGCCCGCACTCTACATAATGCGCATCTTCTCGATCCTACTCCTGCTTCTCACCGGAACGGTATTCGTCACGAGCCCCGCTGCGCTTATATCAAGCCTTACTCCGGAATTTCTTGGCAACACTTTCTGGATCATCGTCATTCTGATCTACTACGTGCTCGCGACACTCCTTCCGGTCGATAAAGTAATCGGCAAACTCTACCCCGTTTTCGGCGTGATACTGATAGTGATGGCGCTCTCGATCGCGGGCGGAATCCTATTCCTGCCGGGTTACACCATCCCCGAGATAACGCTTTCTAACCTGCATCCCGAGAATCTTCCCGTCTGGCCCTTCATGTTCGTAACGGTCGCATGCGGCGCCATATCAGGATTCCACGCAACACAGTCACCCATGATGTCAAAGTGCATCACGAGCGAAAAGGTCGGCCGCAAGGTCTTCTACGGAGCCATGATAATCGAATCCGTCATCGCTCTGATCTGGGCTGCCGCGGGCGTTGCTTTCTACGGCGGAACAGAGATGCTGCAGCAGGCCATCACCAGCCATGGGCAGTCAGGAACCGTCTATCAGATAAGCAAGGAACTGCTCGGAAATGTCGGCGGAATATTGGCGATCGTAGGCGTTGTCGTCTGCCCCATCACATCAGGTGATACCGCATTCAGGAGCGCAAGGCTTATACTTGCGGAATGGACGAAGCTCGACCAGAAGAAGATAGGTTACAGACTGCTGATTACGCTGCCTCTGTTAGGTGTCAGCGCGGTCCTCACGCAGCTTGATTTCAATGTCCTCTGGCGTTACTTCTCATGGAGCAACCAGACCCTCGCGATGATCGCTCTCTGGGTCGCCACATCGTATCTGATCAAAAACAACAGGAACAGATTCACGTCGCTCCTCACTGCTCTTCCGGCAACATTCATGTCGGCAGTATCAGTCACATACATACTCGTGGCAAGCGAAGGTTTCAAGCTGCCTTATACCATCGGATATCCCGTTGGAATAACGGCAGCGGCAGTGCTGTTTGTGATCTACCTCGTCCTAATGTCGAGGAAGAACTCAAAGGTGGTATGATTCAAACGTTATCAGGCGTCCAGCTCGGCTGGACATCTTCTATCTGAAGCTTTCCGGATACCTTTACCACTACCTGGTATTTATCCTCATAGACAATCTCGCCCGGAGTGTTGGTATATACAAGGTAATACGGGTGTTTGTACTTTTCGAGAAGCCACAGTGCCGGACGGATCATCCTCATCATTTCCTCGGTGTTCTCGGTCTTGAAAAAGCAGACTACGAGTTCCCTGTTCTTGCACTGCGGGGGCCACGGGAGATTCTCGGCAAACCAGGAATCTATCTCCTTGAAAAGGCCTATGTCCTCTTCATCCATTACGTCATTCTGAATAAGCTGCCAGCACATACTGAATATGCCTTTGGCATACATGGTATTGGCAGCGAGCTCCTGGCCCTGGATACGAACATATTTGTAATTCAGCTTCATAAGCGGCCTCCGGCAAACAGTTCTTCTCTTGTTTTGATAATATCACACGGGCAGCACAAGGTGCGTGAACATACTGTAATCAAAGCTTATCAATAAATAAAAAAAGTTTACTTTTTTGAAATCAATAACAATTCCTTTGTGGTTATAATTTTATATATGCTTTGATCAGAGGTGTTTATGTCGGTAGGAAAGAAACAATTTCAGCTCAGGCCAATACTGGGATCATTGTTTTTTATCCTGGTCATCGTAATCGGCATCTATAAGTTTGACGTGATCCGTACAAGGTCCGATCTGCCCGTAATGAGCGTAGTCAATGTCTCGGCAGATATTTGCAGCATGGCCATGGGTTACGTCCTCTTTCTGGTAAGTACCATCGACAAGTCAAGGAACAGAAAGAACTTGACTGCGTATCTTCTGCTTCTTATCGCGTGCTTTTCGTCGGCTTTCCTCGATGAGGTCTGCTGGCTCGTCGACGGCGATGTCTCCATGGTCTACGTCAACGCCATAGCGAACACCTTCTACTACATGGGCGCTCCCGTAATGGCATTCCTGTTCTGGCGCTACGTCGTATCCTATCTCGATCTCGAACAGAAAGAAGTCAAGATAGTCAACGTTTTCATGGCCATAGGCCTTGTAGGAGCCGTCATAATAAGGATCGTTAACTTAAGTTTCGGCTTCTATTTCTACATATCCGCAGACGGCCAGTATCACAGGGGAAAACTTTATCTGCTTTCCAACCTCTATGCCTATGCCGCCATGGTAATGACGCTCTTCCTCGTCTTCCTCGCAAGAAAGAGATTCAAGACATATCAGATCGTAACCCTTTACATGTACGCGTTCTTCCCGCTCGCTGCGGGAATCCTCGCGATATTCACTTTCGGTCTTTCCATCTCAAGCCCGGTCATTATGCTCGTACTGCTCCTGATGTACTGCGTACTTAACGTAATCCAGAGCAGAGAGCGTTCGATCTCCGACAGAGAGCTTCAAATGGCCACACACATTCAGACCGGCATGCTGCCGCACGTCTTCCCGCCTTATCCCGAAAGGAAGGAATTTGATCTCCACGCGTCAATGAACCCCGCAAGAGAGGTAGGCGGCGATTTCTACGATTTCTACATGCCTGATGACAATCACCTGGTGATTACGATAGCAGACGTTTCGGGCAAAGGAATTCCCGCGGCGCTCATGATGATGGTCACTAAGACCCTCATCAAGAACAGAGGTCTTACCGATTTCAAGGACTGCGCAAAGATCCTGGCTTCCGTAAACGACCAGTTCTGCGAAAACAATGAGCTCGACATGTTCGTCACCGTATTCATGGGAATCCTCACGATCTCGACAGGTGAATTCAGATATGCCAATGCAGGCCATGAATATCCGGCGGTAAGCATAGACGGCAACCGGTTCGAGCTCCTCAAGGAGCACCATTCACCGCCTCTGGGATGCATGGAAGGCATTGTTTACAGAGAATTTAAGACAACTTTCCATCCCGGTGATATCATATATCTGTACACAGACGGAGTAACCGAGGCAAACGACAACAGACATGAACTATACGGCGAGCAGCGGCTGATCAGCGCGTTGAACCTGCCATTTAACGGCGACATGACACTGCTCAACAGAAATGTAAGCGACAGCATCTTACGGTTTACAGGCGGCGCCGAGCAGTTTGATGACATAACGATGCTGAGTTTGAAGTATAATGGACCCATAGACTCCGGAAAGGCGGGGATTGAAATGAAAGAGCTAAAAGTAAACGCAGACATTTCAGAACTCGATAAGGTTTTGGCTTTCGCTGATTCGATCCTTGAATCGATTGACTGCGGCATGAAAGCCCAGATGCAGATCGATGTTGCCATCGAGGAGATCTTTGTAAACATCGCTCACTATGCTTATCCTTCAGGAGACGGCGAAGCGGTGATACAGATCGAATCAGATGAAGCATCCAAGACGGTCAGCATCACCTTCATCGATCAGGGCACACCCTATGACCCGCTCAAGAATGCCGATCCCGACATTACTCTTTCGGCCGAAGACAGGCCCATCGGAGGACTCGGGATCTTCATGGTCAAGAAGAGCATGGACGATGTATCTTACGAATACAAAGACAACAGCAACCGTCTGACCTTAAAAAAGAGTTTTTAAATATCAGATAATAAAGAGAATACATATCAGGAGGATCAACCATGTTGAACATCATCAAGAACGTAAACGGCAGTGACCTTAAGGTCATTCTCGAGGGCAGACTCGATACCACCACCGCTCCCCAGCTCGAAACAGAGCTCAGCAACGTTTTGGGCGGAGTAACTGCTCTGAAGTTCGATCTTGCAAAGCTCGACTATATCTCCAGTGCCGGATTAAGAGTTCTTCTTTCTTCACAGAAGACCATGAACAAGCAGGGAACAATGGTTATCTCCGGCGTTTCTCCCGAGGTCAAGGAGATCTTCGACGTAACCGGATTCTCCGATATCTTAACGATCGAGTAATCTTCAGTCCGGGTCCGGAGCAAACTCCATTATTCCGTCGTCATCAAATCCGTCATCAGGGTCATCTTCATCCGTTACGGTCTTTTTGACAGCAACCAGTACGGAGTTGTATCCGGCAAGGAATTCATCATGGTTCGACAGGATATAGTCAAGGTCATTCTCCTTGGCTGCCGATTCCAATTTCTGAGCAAGCTTATAGGGCACATCTGCACCAATGGTCGCAGATGTGCTCTTTATTGAGTGGATCAGTATCTCGTAGTTTTTCAAATCCTTTGCGTCCATGAACTTCGCAAGGTCAGACTTCTTCTGTTCTGCCCCGCTGACATACTCTTTGAGGATAGACAGATAGAAGTCTTCATCGTTCGCGCAGTTTGCGATGCCCTTGGCAGTATCAATACCGCTGTCTTCCAACGCTTTATGCGGAGAAGTCGACTTTCCGGGCACGGCAGGTGTCCTTGCAGCAGCCTTTTCCTCTTCCGTTACGAGTTCTATCTTTTCCGCAGGAATATACTTCTTGAGCATCATCTCAAGATACGTGCTGTCGATCGGCTTTGTAAGATAATCGTTGAAACCTTTTGAAAGATATCTCTCACGGGCACCGACTACCGCATCCGCGGTAAGACAGATAACAGGTGTGTTCACGTTCGGCCCGTTCTTGTAGCTCCTGATCCTGCGGAATGCCTCCTCGCCGTCCATCTCAGGCATTCTCTGGTCCATAAGAATGACGTCGTAATGATTTTTGATCGCGAGTTCCACAGCCTCTCTTCCGCCTGAAGCCGTGTCGATGTTGACCTGTGTTTCCCTCAGAAATTCCGTGGCGACGACAAGGTTCATCCTTGTGTCATCAACTATCAGTATCCTCGCATCAGGCGCTCTGAAGCTCTCGTGATATGCCTTCTTCGAGTCGATGCTCTTCTCGAACTTCTCCTTGAAATTACCTACGGTCTCATTAGACAGAACGGTCTGCGGAACTCTTATCGTAAACGTGGAGCCCTTTCCGTAGGTGCTCTGAACGGTAATGCTGCCGCCCATCATATCGAGTAGCATCTTTGAGATCGCAAGGCCCAAGCCCGCGCCTTCCTTGGTACTGTTCCTCTGAAGGTCCACCCTTTCAAACTTGCCGAAGAGCTTGCCAATGTTTTCCTCGCTGATGCCGATGCCGGTATCGGTGACGCCGATGACGAGTTCGACTTTCTGCTTTCCGTCAGGGCCTGCTTCAAGTTTTCTTTCAAACACCTTCAGTGTCACGCTTCCGGTATCAGTGTATTTGACCGCATTATTCAAAACGTTCGTGATGACCTGCCTGATCCTTACGACATCACCGAAAAGACGGTCAGGAATGTTCTCGTCAACGTCAGTCACGAAGGAGAGGTTCTTCTCCCTTGCCTTGAAATAGATCATGTTGGACACGTCGTTTATCACGGAACTCAGCTGATACTCGACCTCAACGATATCCATCTTTCCCTCCTCGATCTTCGAAAAATCGAGGATGTCGTTGATTATCGCCAGCAGGTTGTTGCCTGCGCTGTCTACGTTTCCGGAGTAATTTCTTATCTTCCTGAAGGATTCGTGATACACCTCGGGGCTCGCATCAGTGAGTTTTTCCGCCTTAACGGCTTCCCTTAAGATCATCTCGTTCATGCCAAGGACCGCATTGATCGGAGTCCTGATCTCGTGGCTCGTATTTGCAAGAAAGTCGGTCTTTGCTTCGCTCGCGCGCTTGGCATCTTCGATCGCCTTGTCCTGCTTGATCTTTGCCTTTACTGTCTCATACTGGGCCACGGCGCACATTATCACGATAGCCAGATACATCATCGGCAGGCGCGCGTAATAAGCCTCAGGGAACTGATATCCCATCTCGTGAAGCGGCGAATAAAGGTAAACGCACATGAACACGAAGAATACGAAACAGAAATAGAATCCGTATGAAAGATTAAAGAAAAAGAACACTACCGGGACTGCAACGAACAAAAGGAAAATACTCGTTCCTCCGTAGCCTCCCGTATAAAGAAAGAATGCGAACGTGATCCAGTAGACGAAGCACTCGACGTTTATCGCGACATGCATGAGCCAGCGGCGTTTCTTCTTTCCGAACTTGCAGATCGAAAAGCACATGATGCCGAATGCGGTCATGACCGCACAGAAAAGGGCGTATCTTGCAACAAGGATGTTTCCGTGAATGTAGTTGTCGGCACAGAGGTAAACGCAGAAGGGAACGACGACAGAGTATATGACTATACTCAGCGTCAGATTGACGGTTACGTAACGCTCGTCAATGCGGAATCTCTTTTTATCACCCATATGCTCTCCTCAAAACCAATAAGAACGGTTTGCCGGACAAGAGCATTATAACACTACTTCAGGTGTCTTTTTCCGTCAGGATGATGCCTCCGAAGTACTCTGGCTTGCCTTCTGAATCGACAAGGACAAAGCCTCTCGTCTTAAGGCGCACGTATGTGCCGTCAGCTTTCTTCGCACGGTAGGAAAAATGCTGGACATCGTCATTCTTACACAAGACAGCATCAACGGCTTCCCTGTATGTCTCGACATCATCGGGATGGACATACTGCTGCCAGATGCTGTCTGCATGATACATGTATTCAGAGTCTAAACCGAAATCGTCTACGAGCGTCAGTGACATTCTCGAGAAATCGTATCTCATGTCATTAAGATAGACATATCCGCCGTTGCTCATGGTGCACATCGCACCGAAGAATGCATCGAGAAGCCTCTTCCTTTCAGCGGGTATCTCCTTCTTTATCTTGTCCATCTTCCTGAAGTCATCAACATATTTCATTGACTTCAGCTTGCTCTTGTTCTTGTACATCTTCTGATCGGCGCGCTTGAACACCGTATCAAAGCTCTCATTCTTCTCGGGGTGATAAACAGCCATTCCGCTGGCAACGACAGGTCCGGAACGCGATACCCTGTTCGCTTCCGACTTTTCCCTGAACTGCTTGAGAAGCTTTTCTCGGTTCTTGAAATCACTGCCGCTTAAGACTACGACAAACTCGTCTCCGCCGATTCTGTAAACGGGGCTGTTCTTGAAAGACTCGCTGATCATGCGGCTTGCGCTCTGAAGAGCCTCATCGCCGTAGCAGTGTCCCCTGGTATCGTTCATGCGCTTGAGATCATTCATGTCGCACATGACGATGCCGAACGGCTCAACATGCTTATTCTCTTCGATCGTGTTTTCGACGTATCCGGCATATTCACTGAATGCGTGCTTATTGCGGATACCGGTAAGAGCATCAAGCCTTGCCATAAGCTCAGCAGATGCAAGGTTGTTTCTCTGTTCTTCAGCAGCCCTGTACTCGGTCTCAACATTCTTGGCACATAAAACGATGTGTGCTTTATCTTCGGAAAGAAACGCAACGTGACGGACATGGGTTATCTCGCCGTCGATCACCAGTCTGTATATCGCGACATGGGAATCCTTAGCTTCCAGGTGGCTGAGCATGATGTCTTTATTTAAAAACTCGAGTGCCTTCTCAATATCATCGGGGTGAACGCACTTTTTGGCAGTCTTTACCGCCGCCTTAAAAAAGTCCTTTCCTCTTGAAGGAAGTCCGACGCCTTTGAACTCTTGCATTGTAACGAATTCATTGAATCCGCCCGTCTCGATATCAACGTAATATAAGCCGTCAAAATGCGTCGCCAAAGTCATGGCGATCTGCTTATACGCGTCCTGATCCTTGCCCATAAATGGAATCTCCGCAAAACTGTTTTTCTATCATCCAAACAAAAAAATTATAGCAGGTTTGTCTTCTTTTTGCGGATGAAATGTAAGGCAAGATAAACGGCAAGGATAACCGCAAGGACAACTACTGCAGAAAGCGAGACAGCAATCCCGGCAAGGCAGAAATTCTTTGCAAACTTAAAATATCCCGCAGCGGAAATGCCGCCGAGAACAGCAACGGACAATATAAGCACGAGCAGCACCTTCCATCCCTTTCTCTGGCTTAAGGGAATGAACTCTTTGGCTTCGTTTTTGCTCCTCCTTACCATGTCGTTTATCTCCTCGATGTCACTCTCGGTCTTAACCGAATCAAGGGCATAGACGACTGCGGTCACGACGCCCACATAGATAAATGCCATCCAGAAATTCGAAGGATAGAACCACCCTACGATGAATCCGAAAGCAATGACGATCACGCTCACCGCAACGTATTTCACAAGGTAGCCAGTCAGTATCGAAAACGAAGTCTTCTCATCGAAAACACAGTTGATGACGGCGATGATGAACGCAAGGATGAAGAGCATGAAGACAAGCTTTATCTCTTCGGTAAATCCCACTCCCGCGATCGAAAAGGCAAAGACCGTCAGGATCATGAGAGACGCAAAGATACATGTATCTTTCAGTATTTTTCTCATAACAGTTTTCTCCTGAAGATCTTCTTGATGTCCTTTAGGTACTTTCTCGAAACGATGAGCTTCTCACCGTTGTCGAGTGCCGCTTCAAGATGTGAATTCTTTATCTGCATGATCTCCTTGAGGTGCGACACGTTCATGAAGCATGTCCTTGAGATCCTTACCAGATCTGTATCGGTTATCGCGGAATCGATATCAGCCATTGTGCCGTCATAACGGTAAACATCATTCTTTGAATAAATGAATATCTTCCTGTCGACATTCTCAATATAGTAGATGGCTGAAAGATCGATGCTCACGGTCTTGCCGTCAGCCTTGCCGGTAAAGCTCAGCTCCATGTTCCTGATCTTTTTGACCAGTCTTTCCACAGACTGATCGTATTCAGGATACTCGATCACGACAGTTAGCGGCTGATCCTTAACCTGTCTTTGTTCTACCCTCATTAACCCTTACCGTTATAAGTTTTATAAAGCTGCCCGCCGCACAGACTGCCATTAAGATGATTCCCGAAAGGTAGCTCCACGGCGCCCATGTGAAGGCTATCGATCTTATGTCTGCTCCGAATATCACCGGAAACAGTATCAGTACAAGTGCCGTCAGGAGTGCGGAAAGCAAGCCCGTAAAGGCAAGCAAACCTTTCTTCCTGACGAATATGATCACGAGCAGCAACACTGCGAAGACTGCCGATACCGATGTGAATATGATATCAAATACTGTCCAAACATCACACGCCAATCCCGTATTTCCGCTTCCGGTAAGTTCTGCAAAAATGCTGTTGCAGAGGCTGTCCGTAGTTGACGCGACATTGAGATTGGTAAGCACGCAGACGCCCGTCCCTTTGCTTCTTGAGAACACTATCCTTGAAGAATAATTGGGAGTTCCGCCTGAATGGCCGGTGACATCGTCCTCTGCTCTTTCCCATCCCGCGTAGTAATCGCCCTTTTCATTCAGGTTCTCCAAAACGGCGTCCATGTCGGGATCTTTGTTTTCTATCCAGGCCTTAAGCCATCTGCCGATATCCGCGGTATTGGAATAGAAATATCCTGCCGGAATGCTTCCTTCACGGACGGGTGTCTCATACTTAAACACATTGCGGAATCCGAGCCTCGATCCAACGATGACGAAGTTTTCATCTGAAGGTTTCCCTACACTTACACATGCTAATTCCAAAGGTTTCAAGACATCTTTTTCCATGTATTCGCGGTATGACATGCCGGTCACTTTTTCAGTTATCAGTCCGAGGAGATTGTAGTTGACATTCGAATACGCATACTCCGTTCCGGGCTTTGTTTTAAGTTGTTTTCCGGAGATATCCGATGCCCATTCAGAAAGCGTCTCTCCTTCTTTTGCAGCCGGGTAATCCTTCTCGTTGTTCGTATATCCGCTTCTCTGCATAAGAAGGTTTTCGACGGTAATTTCAGCTTCAGAAGAACCGTAATAGGAGGTAAAGCCCGGGATGAGATCAGACACTTTATCCTTTCTTGAAAGTTTGCCGCTGCTGATCAGTTTCTGCACGGCAAGGCCCGTAAACGCCTTGGTCATTGAGCCTATCTGATAAAGCCCTTCCGCATCTCCGTAATACGAAAACTCACCTTTTTCATAGACCACGACGCTCACATTTCCGCACTTCGTCTGCGATCTGAATTCAGAGACCAGGTCATCTATGCCGGCGCTCTTTTTCGCAAAGGGCACGACGGACGAGATCAGCATCACACAAGCCAAAACAATACTTTTAACCATTCGAACACATTCCTTCCGGTTTATTTACCCGCATCGTAATGCATAGAAAAACCTCATACAACAAGAAGCTCCACTTGTTGCAAATGGGGCTTCACAGAATGCAAATTTCAGATGTGATCACTTAGCTTTGAGCTTGGAAGCTGTGTTGATGATGACAACGCAGCCGGGCTTGACGCGCTTCATGACTTTGAGCATGGCGCTCTTCGGGATGGAAACGCAGCCTGAAGTGTATTTGGTGTTTCCCGTACAGTGAAGGAATATCGCAGATCCTTTCCCGATCTTACACTCCTTGTTGAAGCTTATGTTCAGGCAGTACAGATAGGGCTTTGCATAGTCGATAAGATGCTCGCTGTTCTTAGTGTCGAGCTTCGGATAGTCCTTGATGCTGACCATCTTGTTGTACTGCATTCCCTTGCGCTGATCACCTGACCAGTAAAGGTCCTTGGTGAGCTTGGTGTACTTGATCGCGCAGCCGGGATCCTTTGCTATGCCGAAAGCCTTATCGAATGTATAGACGCCTATTGGAGTCTTCTTGCAGCCTTCTGTCCTGTTCTTGTCGGCGATCATGCCGTACTTGCCGACAAGACCGTCTACGGAAAATATCTGTATCCAGTTTCCGTCCTTGTCGCGCTCGTGCATGGAGACCCTGGCGGTCGACTTGTTCATTGCGTCTGCGGCAACAATAACCATCTGAGCATTCTTGCTGTTCTTAGCCTGTGAAAGATTCCTGACCCACTTGGGTGAAAGGTTCTTGGGCGCAGAGGTAGGCTTGGATGTTGCCTTCTTCGTTGCCTTGGCAGTTGTCGTTTCGCTGGTTTCCGTTTCAGTTTCCGTCTCTGTTTCAGTCTCGGTCTCAGATTCCGTTTCGGTCACTGTTTCAGATTCAGTTTCTGTCTCAGTCTCTGTTTCAACGGCAGTTTCCGTTGTTTCCGAACTGCTGACTGTTGTTTCGGTGATCATGGTGGTTTCCTTATTTGCGCTGTTGCATGAAGCCATGGAAAAGAGAACGCAGATCACAGCCGTTAAAGCCATTATCTTAAGCAGAGTCTTTCTCATGAAACCGTTCCTTTTTCTTTCGTCATCAAGCCGTCCTTTGGGGACGGCTTGTCAGGAACTTATAATAACAAGGCCCCCAAAAAGGCGCAACAAACGATTGTAAGGAATCAGGTGTAATCTCCGTTCCAGTAACGCTCGGAAATGATCTCGCCTGTCTTTGCGTCTACGTCGACCGTGCTGAATTTATTGACCGTAAAGCGGTAATAAATTGTTTCCTTGGAATCGCACATGAGAAGATATGTGCCTGTTACCTTGCTGTTAACCTCTTTTACCTTATCGGACTTGGAAGCCTTCTCGTATACTTTTCCGAATGCATCCTGGGCATTGATCAGGCCGCTCTTATTGAATTCTGCTCTTCTAAACTTTGAATCAGTGCTCCAGAAGCTTCCCTTTTCCCCGTCGTACCAGCATGTCATGTAAGCGCAGTCATATGTGACTCCGTCATTCATCATCAGGCCGAAGAAACGGAACTCTCCCTTTACCTCAGATTCACCGATGCCGTGAACGTAAACGTCGTCGTGCAGCTCCTTATCAGCCTGAGTGAGCTGGGAGATCATGTGGTCCTTGTAATCCCTGTCGCGGTCTCTCCGATCGAAAAGATCTTCCGGATAGTAGGTATGCTCTCCGATCTTTATGAGCTTTGCTTCTTTAAACGTACCTGCCGGTGCTTTACTGTCTGCTTTTTGCACAGTATCAGCCTTTTCTCCTGCAGATGCCTCTTTTGCTTCTGTCTTAGTTTCAAGAACAGGTTTCACCGTAGTTGCCGCAGGTTCTTTTCCGCAGGCCGCAAAGCCTGTCATCATGAGCGCTGCAAGGATCGCTACGAGTGTTTTCTTAATCGGTGTTTTCATGTTAAACGCCACCCCCTTATATCCTATATACATGGAGTGGCGTCATAATGTTGCACTGGAAACAAGAAAATCAGGTTCCGTGATAGGTCTCGGTGATCTCCTTGCACGCATTGACGAAATCAATGTTGAGCTTTCTCAAACGGTAAGACATGTGACGGAGAATAAGTTCGATCTTCTCAGGGCATGTCTTGATGAGTTTCTGAAGATCCTCAGGACTTACTGCCTCTACAACAGCAGATCCGGACTCAACGACTGCAGACGCCATTCTGGGTTCTTCTGTAATGATGCCCTTCTCACCGAAGAAAGAGACCGCATCGATCTCCTTGAGTGTCATCTCTTCCTTTGTGCGGTAATTGCTTATCATACTGACGGAACCGCTGTGGAGAATGTACATGCAGTTCTCGACTTTGCCTTCCTTGAAGATGAACATGCCCTTGCTGTAATTCTTGATGTCACCGGTATTGTCATCCTTGAGCTTGTCGAACTCAGCGCGGAGAGCATTTCCGTCAGGTTCCGTAAGCTTGTTCTTGTTTACCTGATATGTATCGATATGCTTCTTTATCTTGGAGAACAGAGACTTCTTCTTTGCCTCATCGGAATCCTTGAGCTGCTTTAAGAGGACCTGGGATTCAGCATAATCTGCTGCCATGGTCTCGATCCTGTTGCCAAGGTGCTTCATGAGCTCGATGATCTGTTCGGGATTCTCCTTGAAGTACTTTGTCATCTCATTTTCAGGGATCTCGGCAACGGTTACGGCAGTCTCTGCAACGATCGTCGCGCTTCTCGGAGATGCCTCGAGGATGGCCATCTCGCCGAAGAACTCACCTGCATTAAGGAAACCCAATCTGAACGGATTCTTCTTTGCGTAGTCAGCATAAACACCGGCTTTGCCTTCCAGGAGCTTGAAGAAACTCTTGCCGACGTCTCCCTCTTTCATGATGATCTCGCCTTTTTTGAATTGCTTCTCAACAGAACCCATAATTCGCCCCCTCCTGTTTATTGAATAAACATGAATTTATAAAAAAATAATAGCATATTCGGGGAGAACAGTGTATCCGGTTTGGATCAGGAAGTGTTTTTGTGTTTCCATACCTGCATCAGCACGATAATAAGCGCACAGATCACCAAGACTATCGGAAATGCTATCTTTGAAGTATCATCAGGAAACATCGAATCCTTATTAAGGTACAGGAAAGTGGTAATGAATATGCCGGCAATTATCACACCAAAGAGCGGGGTGTCCTTTACCGGTGTATCCAGGATCTTTCTTTTCTCGCTGTATTCTTTGTACCTTGCCTCATTGAATTTGGAACTTTTTCCACTGTTCTTATCGTTTTTTGCCTCTCCGGCTTCTTTTGCTATGTTCTCGCAATACTCCTTGAAGGACATGCCGCCGTATCTGGCAGCCGCCTCAGCAGCACGTCTTTCCTCCTGCATAAAAATGTCTTCAGTCCACTCATCTTCAGGATCAAACGGTCTTGTAAGTGACAGGTATTCATCGTACTTCGCCCTTTTTTCGGGGTCAGACAGCACGTCATAAGCTTCATTTATCTCCTGGGTCTTAGCTTCAGCCTCTTCGTCTCCGGGATGAAGATCCGGATGCCATGTCTTTATGAGCCTGCGGTAAGACTGTTTTATCTCATCCGCAGAAGCAACATCTGTAACTTCAAGAACATCATAATATGTGGTGTTTCTGATCATTTGATTACACTGCTATATGGCCTTAAATGCTGAATTAATTCAGATAATTATATCAACGATATATAAACGATACATCCTCTATGTAAAATGAATCTGTTCGTAAGATACAACGCATTTTGCTAACGACATTATAGTATGGTAAATTATTTTTTACAGTTAGCAAAACGCAATTGATCGATCGGGGTGAGGAAATGAAAAACAAATTGAGGAGAGTCAACAAAGGCATCGTCCTTTTGTTGTTGCTGGTAATCACAGTAGTCACCATAAGCATCATAGACACTGCGAAATATGCCGCACGCAAGGACCAGGCCATGCAGAAAGCCGAAGTGTTTGTTACGGAACTGGCAAACCTTTATACATGGCCCAAGGATATGCCTGATGTCGACGCAGCCGAGTTTGAAAAGAAATCGGATAAATACATCTCATATTTCGATGAAGGTTATTCGAAAGTTAAGCCGCACGTATACGACAGCAAGTTTCTCAAAAAGGAATTGACTGAACGTGCCATGAGTTCTGTCAGATCTTTCCTTCTCGATGACGTCAAACCCAAGCAGGTTACATTTACCCCTCAGTTCAACAAACCCAGATTAAATAAGGAAACGGCTGAGATCAAAGGTACGGTAACCTCCAAAACCGTCGACAAAAGCGGAAAGACATTCAACAGATCCAGTGAATTCATACTCCATATGGAATACATCAACGAAGAATGGGTCGTTGTCGAATTCATGCTTAATTCTGACATGTTCTGAGGAGGGGGATCTGTATGGCTGAAGAAAAACAATTGGCATTAAGCATAAAGAACATCACAAAGATCTACGGCAAAAAAACAGCTGCAGACCATGTCTCCTTTGATATACAAGAAGGCGAGATATTCGGATTCTTAGGTCCCAACGGTGCCGGTAAGACCACGGTCATAAAGAGCATCATGGGCTTTATCTTCCCCGACGAAGGCGAGGTATATATCAACGGTTACAATACGAAAAAAGAATATGAAAAAGCCATGGCATCTGTCGGCGGAATTGTTGAAAACCCCGAGATGTACGTGAATCTTTCTGCCCGTAAGAACATCGAGATGTACGCAAGGCTTCACGGCAACATTCCGAAAGAACGTATAGATGAAGTCATCAGCGAGGTCGGCCTTTCAGCCAGATCGAAGGACCCCATCAAAAAATATTCGCTCGGTATGAAGCAGCGTATAGGTCTTGCCCAGGCGATGGTCCACAAGCCCAAGCTCCTCATACTCGACGAGCCCACGAACGGTCTCGACCCGACAGGTATTCACCAGCTCCGTGACGTTCTTAAAAAGTATGCTCACGAACAGGGCGGTGCAGTAATGGTATCAAGCCACATCCTTTCAGAAATGCAGCTTCTTTGCGACCGCGTGGGAATCATCAATAACGGCAAACTAATAAAAGTTTGCACGATGGAAGAACTTGAGAAGATGAACTCTTCTTCCAGATATTTCATCAAAGTATCGGATGCGGATAAAGCCAAAGCGCTTCTTTCAGGAAACGAAAAGGCATCTGACATCGAAGTCACCGACAGCATCTTAAGTGCCGAAATCACCGAGGAAGACATCGCATCCATCGTAAGGCTTCTCGTTACCGGAGGAGTAGACATAAGCGAAGTCAAGAAGAACGAATCGTCTCTGGAAGAAGTCTTCCTGCAGGTCACGGGAGGAGGGATCAACATTGAGTAAGATAAGAGCACTTTATACAAATGAGATGATAAAGATCTCAAGACGTCCGTCGGTAATCATTGTTGCGGCGGCAGTCTTTCTGATAGCACTGGCCTTTCCTTTTCTGTTAAAGATTATCTATAATGACGATTCTTATTTGGAGTCAATGGGTGACCTGCGACATAGAACCGAGGAATCCCTGAATGAAGCCAAGTCCGAACTCAGCAATTCCGGCCTTAAAACTACGAATCAGACTGTAACCATTGAAGTTGACGGTAAGGAAAGATCCGTTCAGATGACTCTTTATACCGGAAGCGAGATCGTCAACAATTTAGCCAACAAGATCCTTTACGAGGATATGCTCAAAGACTTTAACTTTGATAAGTATCCGGTAACAATGAACTGGCTTACGATCAAGACCATGCAAAACTACCGTGAATCCATTCAGAGCATAATCAGTCTCGATATGACTGCGTTCGAAGAAAGGGATGCCGAGTGGCTTAAAGAGTATGAAAAACTCACGGAAGCGCGCACGATATTCCGCAAGGCCTTAATGGAACACGATTACGCCTCATTATGCAAGGGCCTGGAACTGCAGGACAACGACCAGACTTACGTCAGCATGGTAAGGATGCTCGCGTCTTCTGATCCGAAGGGCGAACTGAGCTACACAGAAGGCTCATACCTTATGGAGTACCTTAACAAGAAAAACGAAAAACAGGAGCTCCTTGATTCAGGTCTTGAGACTCAGATGTCCCTGCCCCGCGTCTTGACAGAAGAACGTAAAGAGATCCTGCAAAACGGAATTAAGATTCTGGATTATAAATTCGAGAACCGTAATCTTTATAACGAAAAGAGCATGATCTCAATGATGGTCAGCTACTACACGAGTTCGGTCGTAAGATACGGTCTTATCGTTCTGTTGGTGCTGATCGCAGGCAGCAGCGTTTCACAGGAACTGGCTACAGGCTCCATCAAGTCACTGATAATTGCTCCCGTAAAGCGCTGGAAGATCTATACCGCAAAACTGATGTCAATAATCACATGGATGCTTGTATCATCTGTTTTACTCACGCTTATAACAAACCTGAGTACAGGCCTGGCGTTCGGATTTGATAACATGCCTTCTTATCTTTATGTTTCAGGCGGCCAGGTGACGGAAATGCCGTTTATGTTAGCGATGATCCTTATCGATCTTGTGCAGAACATCCCGACGTTCTTCTACGCATTCATCGGCTTTATGATCTCCTGCTTCACAAAGAATACCGGTGTTTCTGTCGGAGTTTCCATAGGAATGCTGTTATTCCACAATGTACCTGAGCTGCTTCTTGAATCGGACATGCCGCACAGATTCCTGGACTTCACTCCCCTGGCGAACATGAATTTGGTCAACAAAGTCTTCCCGTACTTAGATCTTATGGTTGCTACGGAAGATGTCGAGTTTAACCTGTTTGCCACAACCGATTTCAACAATCCGCTGTGGTCCATGGTGCTCTACATCGCCGTGCTGACTTTTACGATACTGCTGATAGCGTTTGAGGAGTTCACGAAAAAAGATATCGCATGACATCCATTCTGCTCGCTAAGGGCCTCCGCGCTTCGCTTGTGCGGAAATCGCTTGCAAAACACTGTCACGCTCCATAAGATTGATTTGGAATGTAAAAGCCCGCTCACGAAAGCGGGCTTTGCTTATTTCTGATATAGATACAATACGTACTTGTCGTTAAACACGATCCTGTTGCCGTGCCTTAAGACCGCGTCGCGGACTCCGTTAAAGAACGGTTCCCTGCTCTCTTCCGTAATGGCGATATGAGTCGAATGGGTACCAAGATATTCGTTGTGCTCGTCAGCGTTGTATTCCCTTCTGCCGGACCAGAACTTCTGCTCGATGAACTTAAGGCCGTAGTTACTGCCGTTCATGTAATCGAAATGCTGGTCGTAGGGCTGGTTGGTGACGAAGCACTTCTCGTAGACCTCCTGAATCTCGTCGTAGAGCTTCGGATTGTCCGACTGATATTCGGATACCATCAGACACATCGCGAGGTATCCGCCGTCCTTCAAGAGGTCAAATACGCGGCTGTAGGCAACGTCTTCTTTTATCCACTGAATCGTTGCCGCCGAAAAGATCAGATCGAACTTTTTGTCTCCGAAATCATAGGTCTCAAAGTCCGCATTTACTATGTTGAAATTCGGATACGAAGAATACTTTTCGCGCATCTTGTCAGCTAAGTGTGAACCGAGTTCTATGGCAAGATAATCAGCTCCGCTCTTTATTGCGAAATCAGATGCCTGGCCCGTTCCGGGGCCTATCTCAAGGCAGCTCTTGCCCGGGCCCAGGCCTGTCGTTTTAATGATGTGATCGAAAAGCTGAGGGCTATAGTGCACCCTCCATTTGTCAAACTTCTCGGGGATTGAATCGAATACAAGTCTCTTGTCCTTGGCCATTAGAGATACTCCTGTTCCTCATGCGAAGCAAGCCTGTCCCCCTCATATCTGAACTTCATCGTGAAGAACCTGCGCGGTTCTCTTCTGAAAAGATAATCGAACATTATCTTGTCGCCTTCCCAGACCGGAAGGTCATTTATCTTATCGAGTGCCACCCAGGAAAGCTCGCCCTCATCGCAGGCTTTCTCGGGCACCTCATAATCTTCCGGTACGGATGCCGTAAAGACATGCATGTATTCACTTTCGTATTCGGATGAAAGGAACGTCACGAGGCCTCTGTACTCGAAATCAGTAAGGTCTTCGCGGACGATCCCGCTCTCTTCCCTGAGTTCTCTCAGTGCGCATTCCTCGGGCGTCTCGTCAGTCTCAAAATGGCCTCCGATGCCAAGCCACTTGTCGAGGTTCATGTCACCCTTGCGCGTCTTGCGTATAAAGAGACAGTAATCCCCGCGGGTTATGTATATGAGTGTGGTGAGAATTGAAAGACGCATAGCGGGCGCCGTTTTAAAGGCTTATCAGAGAGCCTGTTCCGCGGTCTGTCCTTCCGCCTCGAGCTCGCCGTTGGCAAGTGCGATACGGTAATTGACGCGGTAGATGATATAAGAAGAAACGTCGACCTTGAAGGTCTCGCAGAGTGCGCACCACTTGTCTGCCAGTGTAACGAGAACGCTCTCGCGGTATCTGGGAGGCATTATGGTAAGCGGGAACATATGCTTGCTGATGATGTCCTTCTCGACTTCGTTAAGACCGAAATCCCTGTCGGCATTCAGCATTGCTGTACGGGGATGTGTGAATCCGTGGATGTTGTGTCCGGGAACGGTCTTGTCATGCCAGTCGTAAAGGAAATAGTCGTGGAGCAGTGCTGCTCTTACGAGGCTGTCCTTGTCGAACTTGAGCTTGAACATCTTCTCTAGATACTGGGCCATGAGCAGTGAGAATTTAGCAACTGATACGCAGTGTTCAAACACGGTCGTATTGCCGTGCTGGGTAAAGTTCTTCATTTGCTGAGCTTTGGGATCTAAAAGTACATCACGGCCACGGATCAATAATTCCTTGGCCAGCTTATATTCAGTAATTTGCTTAGGTATTGAACTCAACTGCTTACTTTTGCCCTTTCAGATATCAACGTCATTATAATGCATCTTGATTTCATTTGCACCACAATTATGTATAAATCACATATCTTTTAGCAGGGCACTCAGTGTTCATGTTGCTTCATGCTAACTACAGCTGATATTTCTTCCTGATCCTTAAGTCCCACCAGATCTTCCAGGTGTCCGTAAACATCTTCCAGACGTCCTTGAACTTGATCCTTCCGAAGGATTCTCCCCTGGTGAAATTGAGCTCTACGGGCATCTCGATGAGCTTCGCGCCGCACTTGTTGGCAAGTGCCAGGAGCTCGATGTCGAAAGCAAATCCGTCGACTTTACGAAGCGGTGCGAGCTTTCTTATCAGGTCGCCCCTGTAGAGCTTTATGCCGGTCTGTGTATCGTGACACTTAAGTCCGAAAAGGACCTTGAGCATGATGTAATAGCACAGCGAAAAGACCTTTCTGGCAAACGGGTATTCGAGCTTGGAATCCTTATGCATCTTCGATCCGATGACGATGTCGGCACCGGTATCGTTCATGGCCTTGTAGTAGCCTTCGAACATGTCAGGGCTGAGATCCAGATCGGCATCAAGGAATCCCACGATGTCACCGCGGCTGTTGTTGATGCCCCATGTAACGGCTCCGCCCTTGCCGCGGTTTACTTCGTAGCCGCAGTCCCTGATGTGAGGATTCTCGGAAGCCGCTCTCGCGACCTCAGCGCCCGTATTGTCTTTGCTGCCGTCATTGACCGCGACGATCTCATAGTCCGGAGTAATGCGGGAAACCGACCCGGCAATGACTGCCAGGTTGTCATAGATATGCTCGCCTTCGTTATAGGCCGGAACAACGATACTTAACATTGACACCTCTTAAACTGGGATCAGAAACGGCCACCGCCGCCGCCGGAGAAGCCGCCTCCTCCGCCGCCACCGCCGCCGGAGAAACCGCCGCCGCCTCCGCCCGAGGACGAAGATTCGACACGGATGACAGTCTTTCTTAAGAACGTGTCAGTACCCGCAACGGACGTGGGAGGGCTGATCCTGTAGTGTGATGCTGCAGGAGCCGGATCGAGCTTTCTTGAAGGCGTAGCGAGCTTTGTGATGAGCAACGCCAGAAGTACCGGAATGATCATGGTAAAGAATACGATCGCGCCGTAGCCCTTATAGCTGTAATTGTTAAGGCTTTTCAGGATGTTGCCGATCGCTGTTGCATACTCGCCCCTGCCCAGATACTCCTTGTTTTTGTAGAAGAGACCCTGACACTCATCATCGCTTACCGCAAAGTGTGCGGTACCGTATGTGTAGAGCCAGAAGAAACGCTGTCCGTCCTCATCGATCGTCAGGTCAACGAGGATGCAGATGCCTGAATTGTTCTGAAGCGGAACGGTGTTGACGTTCTTCATGTAGTAGTCTTCCGCGAACTTCTTGCAGCTGTCATCGTCGTTTCCGTAACCTCTGCCCTTGTCGCGCGTGGTTACTAAGACAACGTTGATATCCTTATCTCTCGAAAGGTTTTTGACAAGGCCTTCGATGTATGTCTCCTGTGATTCCGTGAAGATGTTGGCGGAGTCATCGATCTTGACCCTCTTTGCAGGAGAAAGGTTCATGAAGATATAGAAGGCAATGGCCAGTATGACGATTACCAGTAGGCCGATCGCAACACCGATCGAAGCGCCGCTGAGCTCGCTCCAGATTGAAATTTTCTGATTTTTCTTTGTATTCGCACTCATCCCCAGATACCTCTCATAAAAATGCCAAGGATCAGCCTGGCAATGACAGCAGCGATCGCAAGAGCTATAAAGAAGAAGCCTGTCTTCTTAACGGTGCTGACGGGCACCTTGCCTGCAACCTCGCCGGTCTGGCCGTTCATTGCGAAATAATACATCTTGTTGTGGTACTTATATGCCATGAACCATACGGGCAGGAGCGCGTAATTAGCAGCCATCGAAGTGATGGTGCTGCGGTTCTTCGTGATCCTGTGATGGTCGTACTTCTTGCCGATGGAATCCTTTATGACGGCGTCCATGCCGGCGATTCCCCTGTCGGTCGCGCGCTTTGCGAGCGTCTGTGCGTCCTGGTCGTACCTGTCTGCATAGAAACCCGGGATATAGTTGTAATCGTAAGGGATCAGCTTATCGAATTCGAAAGGTTCGATGGCCTCCATGAGCTTGTCATCGATCCTCGTCTCACCGTCGAGAGGGATGTTCTTCCACTCGACTTCGCCCTTTCTGGTTACGGAGTAATACCTTGTCGTACGGTATTCACCCGAATAAGAAACATCTTCCGCGGAAGCCTCCACGTCGATGTAAGACTTGATGTTGAAAAGCCAGAACGGAACATAAAGGCCCGTGAGCTTTGTGATGTTCTGCTTTGAAACGAATCCGAAAGGTGTCCACTTACCGCCGCCTGCCCATTTCATGAAAGCGGCCTCAGCCTTTTTGCGTGATACCTTGAAAGGGATCATGTACTGGGGCTTGAACTCATTTGTAAGTCTCTGTCCGACGAGCGCCGGCGATCCGCAGAACGCGCAGAACGTAGCTGACGTGTTCTTGTCAGTGACTACTCTCGCGCCGCACGCATTGCATATGAACTCGACCTGATCACCCTGATTGGGATCAGGAGCGCCTGATTGAGCCTGTTCAGAAGGTCCGATCGCCTCCGAAACTTCCGTGGAAACTTCTTCCGCGGGCTGTGTCTGAACCGTTTCGGGTGCAGCCGTCTCCATCACCGGAGCCTCAGGCTGCTGCGCCTTCACCGGTGCTTCTTCAGCAGTCAGCTCAGTGACCTTGTCCTCGAAAAGAGACGGGGCAAACGTCGCTCCGCAGAATGCACAGCCCAGTTTCTGAGATTCCGGATCGAATGTCAGGTTGCTGCCGCAATTCGGGCATTTAATCGTGTCTGCCATATATCTATCCCCTTAGTGCAGTGCTCTTATTTGGTAAGCTCCGAATCAGCCATGAGCACTGCCCTAGCCAGCTGATCCGCGCAGGAGGTATCCTTGAAACCGCAGGTGTTACCAGCGAGTTTGCCTGCTATCTCGGCTGCCGTCATGCCTTCGCAGAGCTTTCCGACTGCCTTGAGATTGCCGTTGCATCCGCCATCAAAATGAATGTTGGTGACATGCGAAGTCTCATCGATGTCAAATTCAAGATTGAAGGGGCATACCCCTATCGGTCTGTATTTGTAATGCATCATTAAGCCTCCAAATCTAAAAATACCATATAAATAAGCTTTTTAACACTCCGTGAGGGCCTTGAGGGTCATGCCGTAGCCCTGTTCCTCATGCGGATAACGTACATCCCTGTATGTCACTCCGCGCCTTTCATCGATAAGCTTTACAATGTGTTCGGCGAAGAAAGGATTCTTTGCAAGGACCGGGCCGATCAGGCTGATGCCGAAAAGGTTGTCCTTTCTGACTCCGTCTGCCTCATAAGGGATCTGGCCGATGGTCTTGGCTACCTTGAACGTGTATCCGTCAAAACCTTCGATGACGTCGCACTTGTTTATGAATCCGACAAAGGACTTGTTAAAGTCTGCCGAGCTCTCGATCGCATCTCCCGTGAACCTGGTCTTGATCTCTTCTTTGACATCAAATCCGAAAAAGCCCAGTCCATCGGTCTTTATGCCGTTTAATGAAGTTATCGAATTACCGAGCATTCCCCAGGCATTTCCCGTGAAAAGGATGGGGGTTCCCGTGGCTGCTGCGATCTTTAATCCTGCTTCAAACTTTTTAAGGTGCTGCACTGCCGCAAAGCGCCTTGATTCTGTTCCGGAGCCGCAGTAAATGAAATCAAAGCCCTCAAAAGAAAGGTCTTCATCGGTTATGGTCTTTCTTACGACCTCAACGTCAAAGCCCTGATCTTTCAGGCGTTTCTCCATTATCCTCACGTTGCCGTTGTCACCGTAGAGGTTCATGAAATCGTAGTACAGATAGAGTATCGATGCCTTCATGAGAGCTCCTTTCTCTTAACGAGCGAAAGGATCTTCTCCTTGTCGGAGAAGCATGTTATCACGTAAAGGTAATCAGTCTGGTTGCCGGCAAAAAGCGACGCCTCAAGAACTGTCTCGAAAAGCTCTGTCTTCTCTTTTGCAATTCCCGCCGCCTCGAAACGCACTGCGAGGTCATTGCAGTATTTGCCCGCGAGGATTATCTTTCCGACATTATCGCGGTTCAGCTTCTCGAAATCGATATCCCAGAGCCACGAGGAATCCGAAGTGAAATACTTGCGGCTTATAGCATCGACTATGAACATGACATTGACCTTCCTGGGATCCTTGACGACAACATCGATTGAACGGTCGTAGGATATCGAGTTCTCGTGCTTTGAAAGAAGGAGCCTTCCCTCACACTTATTGAGCGTAAAATCAACGATTCGTCCGGACTTCAGGATATAGCCTCCGAGGGCCTTTGCGATGGTCTCTTTCGGAATGCCGGCAAGGTCAGCTGCGGCAAACGCGGCAAGTGTGTTGTAGCAGTGGTAGATGCCGTTGAAAGTGAGCGGGATCTTATACTTGCCGTCGATCACTATCTTACCTTCATCAAGGTCTACGCCTGTCAGAGACCAGCGTGTGTCAGGCCTTGCAAAGCCGCAGGAAGTACAGCGGTATTTTCCGATGTGGTTGTAGTGGTAGTACTCGTATTCCATCGGCTTCATGCAGATGGGGCAGTATTTGCCATCGTTGTAGATGCTGTCATTGACAGTCGTATCGCCTTCGAGATGATCGGCACCGAAATAAAGAGTGCCTTTCCTGCCCGCTCCGAACTTGGATACGAGCGGATCATCAGCGTTAAGGACGAGCATCATGTCATCGTGGAGACCGCGCCTGATAATGTCGTAGATCCACTCGGGATGGCCGTTTCTGGTCATCTGGTCGCGGTAGAGATTAGTGATTATGAGACATCTCGGATGGAAGAATTTGAACGTTCTTCTCATGTATCTTTCGTCTGATTCAAGGAGGACCGCGTCGCTCCTGATCTTTCCGCCGAGTGTCGCGTCATTTAAAAGGAATGTGGTGACGCCCTCGGTCTGGTTGCTGCCCTCTTTGTTATAGGCAACCTTCATTCCGCCCTCGCGGAGGACGTGCGCGATCATCTCGACCGTGGAAGTCTTTCCGTTGGATCCTGTTACCGCGATCACGGTATCGGGATACTGAAGGTGTGAAAGAATGTCAGGATAAAGCTTGAGCGCGATCTTTCCGGGCCAGCTCGAACCGCGGCCAAGAAGGCCCGCCAGGAACCTTAAGATCTTGCAAACGATAATTGTAAAAACTAACCGAATCTTCATACAGTCCACGATTATACACCAAACACCGGGTTCTTTGCTCGTGCATATTATATAAATAATAAAAAAGCCGGTAAATACCGGCCTTATTCTTCTTTGAACGTAATGCTCGAAGGTATCTGAGGATCCTTATATTCCTTTTGGGTCAGATTCGTCACCGTTTTAGTCCGCCAGACCGCTTTGCCTTCCATGTCATCGGTAAAATAGAACAGCATGCCGAAAGAAGCCGGATCATAGCCGGAAACGTCAAAGTCCTTTACGAAGTAATACGGAACGTTGCTGCCGTCCCTGTATGTCATGTATCTGCCTTTCGAAAGCATCACGCGGGCGATCTTTTTCGGGTTTTCCTTGTCCCAGGTAAACATATACACATTAAGCTGCCTGCCGGCCAGAACATCAGGCGTCACCGGAGTGATCCAGAGATCAATGGTCTTCTTTTCACTGTCGTATCTGATGCCGGTTGCCACCGTATCGCCGTTCAGTTCACGCGAACCCGCATCAGGCGAAAGGTCAAACGCTGCGCTGTCAACGACTTTTCCAGACCGCTCATCAAACACCACGATATTGAAGCCCGCGGAATCCTGTGAATATTCCTTCTTGCCTATTACGACTGAAGCAACGCTGTCAGATGACGCGATCTCATAGTCGGCTTTGCCAAGGTTCCCGTTCAGGATCATAAGTCCTTCGCCTGTCTTAACATCCCTGAAACCATTTCCTTTAACGGCGCAAAGCGAGACCTGGCCGTTTCCGGGCAGATCCAGATCAAGCCCTACAAGGCCGAAAGAATCCCTGACCTTTTGCGACAGCCCTTTTGATGCATTTCCTTTTGCCGCGACAAGTATGCTGACATCTTCCAGTTCTGAAAGGACCTTCATATAAGCTGAGATATCGCTGATCCTGATGACCGACCTTGAATCCGTGTTCTCAAAGATAACGTGTTCTTCTCCTTTTGAATCCGTCGCCGTCAGCTTCAGTCTTCCCGAGAAACAGTCCCTGAAAGAAAGTCCGGCATCAAAGATGCCTTTCCAGTTCTTTTCGGAATCGAGAACAAAGTCACATGTTCCCCTTAAGGCTCCTGAAGCGTCAAAGAACTCTCCCCTTACCTTGTCGATCACCAGACCGCCTCTCTCAGTCCCCCAGAAACTGACTTCCAGCTTGCCGTGTTCTATGTATTCACATGACATTTCAAGGTAGCCCAGGTTCTCTAAGATAGACTTGGCCAGCGGATCAAATTTGGCTATGTTTTTGAAAACTCACTGGATTTCGTAAGTTCGTCTTCCAAAGTCTCACGGCCGAAACGTTCATAAAGCGTGGGGCTGTCCGAAAACAGATTTGTTCCCAGTCCCAAGCGGTTGCCGTTAATCGTTGCTCCCATCGCAGCAAGTGTCGTCGGAAACATGTCAAACGTCGTGTATTCCCTGTGTCTGTCATTCACAGGCTTGACCGCGGAATTGATTATGTTCGTATAAGTACGCCTCTCATATGAAGGATCAACGCCGTCGCAGTAATTGGAATCCATTGTGATGTGATCACCCGAAAGTATTATCGTTGTATCGGCGTAGAAATCCTGTTCCTTCAGCCACTTAATGAACTCGCTGACCTGCCTGGACGAACACGCCATGACGTTCGAATACTGCGTGTCGAATACGTTTTCGCAGAGACTGCAGACATATCCGTCCTCGAAATGCGTATCAGCGGTAAGAATGGTCAGCGCGAAAGGCTTGTCAGAAGAAGCCATGTCTTTTACTTTTGTTTTCGCAAACTCAAATAGTTTCCGGTCTTCAAAGCCCCACCAGACCTTGTAGCCTTTTGGAATATATCCGTTCGCGGCGGCAAAGTCATAATCGAAAAAGTCCTCAATGCCGTGAGTCTTCAGATAAACTTCCCTGCTTCCGAACGTAACGGGTGATCCGCACATGAAAGTCTGGTTGTAACCCTCGTCCTTCAAAATGTCTCCCAAAGTCCTGATGCCGGGATAGAAAGTATCGGCATACGTGGTCGCGGCATTCGTCTTTCCGCCTGCGATCGGGATTCCTGCAGTCTGCGCCACAATGCCGCTCATCGTGTAAGTCGCACCCGTAATGACATGCCCGCCGTTGAGTTTTTCGCGGTTTCCTTCAAAGCACTCGCCGTCCGATTTCACCAGTTCACGCAGTTCCGGAATGACATCTTTTTCAAAGTCACCACCGTGTGCTTTGTCAGTGAACGTAGTCTCCATCGACTCAAGATATATGTAGATCAGATTCCGTTTCTTGCCCGTAAACTTAACGTTGTCTTTGTCCGGAGCGACATAGTGGTTGTCCATGAAATCGGATGTGCTGCTTTGTGATCTGAAATACTTCAGGATGCCGTATCTCTTATCCGCCCTGAAAAGCTGAACAAAAGCCAGGACGGCAGCTGCGGTTATGAGGACGGCTGCGATTATCTTCCTGATGTTTCCTTTATTCTTTTTGCGTGAAACAACCGAGAAGGCCGCAAAAAAGACAGCAGCCAAAACACTCGGCACGGCAACTTTGAAAATGAAAGCCGATATGACATTCCCTGCCGTTCCCTCAAGCGGAGAACTTAAGTAGAAAACTATCTCGTCAAAAGTGATGTCATGCCAGTAACCTAAAGTCCACGTGACAAGCGCTGCAATAAAGAACAGCAGCAAGAATGCCGCTGTTTCGATAAAGATCACTGCTGATGAACGCTTCTTATCCTTCATTTGCCTGCTTTACGATCTCCTCATAAGAGACTGCCCTTATCACGCGGAAGTTCTTCTCGATCTCACGCGTCCACAGATCTATCTCACCTTCGATGTCAGAAACCTCGGGAAGGATGAATCCCCACACCGTGCATCCGATCTTCTTGAGTTCCGGAAGAAAGTAGTTGAATCCCCAGTCGACATCTTCTTTCACATCTTCGAAACCGTTTCTCGCATCCACGATGAAGATGCTGTCCTTGTGCTCCCTGAGCAGTTCCAGGGATGCCTTAACCGGATCCCTGTAATCGTCAAAATGGGCTTCCTTCTTCCAGATGTGGAAGACCACGTTATCCTTTTCAATGTAATCAGTCTTTGCGAATTCACTTTCAAACATAAAATCCTCACAGATCAAGCTTCATGAACACATCGGCCATCTCATTGCCGTTATATCTTTCCGTATCCTTAAACCCGAATTTCTCATAGAGATCATGAGCAGCTTTGTACTTCTTCATCGAATCAAGCACGACACTCTTATAGCCGCGGGTCCTTGCCGCACCGACCGCCTCGGTCATGAGACGTCCGCCCAGGCCTTTGCCCCTGTAGCCCTTATCAAGATACAAAGCCTTAAGCTCTGCCGTGGCCTCATCGATCTTCTTCAGCGCAACCGTTCCAACGACATTTCCGTGGTCCACCACGCAGTAAAACACATCAAACGAATTCTCTATGTCGTTATAGAAACTGTGCCTTCCCGCAGGCTCGAACTTCTTGCCGAGCTCGTCAAAACACTTGTCCGTGAATTCAAACACATTCTGCTTCAGTGACGGCTCGTAAGAAACCATCTCGATGCCGATCTGCTCTTTCTTCGTGATCTCAAATCCTTCAGCAAGATAGAGCTTAACCGCTCCTTCATTCCATTCCGCAACATGTATCACAGCCTCATCAAAGTCCTTTGAAGCGATGCGGTTCATCGCCCAGATCAGGATCTTCCTGCCGTATCCTTGGCGCCTGTAAGACTCACTTACGAAAAGATCGTCTATCTCGCTTCCGATGCATGAAACAGAACCAATCAGTTCATCGCCTTCAGTCAGGAGATTGATCTCATGGGCTTTGGAAAGGATCGCCCTGTCATCGCCGTACCAATCGTAAGGCCTGATATCCAGAGCCTCTCTCATCGGACGGAAAGCAGCATTATAAAGACCCTTATACTGCCCCAAATACTTTTCATCAAACGGAATGCATTCGATCTCATTTTTGGGGATGTCTTTGCACCCGCGTCTCATCTCATAAACTATGAACATAACATCACTTCTTTTTCTTTGCTTTAGGCGCCGGGAGTTCGGGATACATTGCATCGAAAAGATCTCTTAGGAACTCCTTGTTCTCGAGATCGTCGACCATGAGCATCTCCTTTGCACCTTCATAAGGGAGTTCCATTTCTGCCAGTGGCATGAGTTCACGCGCAGCCTTGGTGTCCTTAACGAGGAACCTGTCATCGTATATGCCGCCGATAACTTTGCCGTGGTAGTAGATAATGTATTCGCTCATCATGGCACGGTAAGAAACATCGTCCAGCAGTGAGAGCTGCTCAAGAATGAAATCCAGATAACTTTTGCTCGATGCCATATCAGTGTCCCTCGTCTTTCACATCGTAAGGTCTATCCCACGAGCCGATCTCGATAAGGTTGCCTTCAGGGTCTGCGATGTAGCATGTCCTCTGGCCCCAAGGCTCAGTTACAGGTTCCAGGATCGGCGTTGCACCCTGTGAGATTACGCGCTTAAAAGTCTCATCGACTTCTGAGAAAGTATCGACATAGAGCGCCATCTCAAAGTGCCCGTTGGGTCCTTTCAGATACTCGTACTTCCGACCAGTCATGGCCTCAAAATCCTTGCGGCCATACAGCAGGAACAAAGTGCCGTCTTTTACGAGATACACGTTGCTCGTGCTCTCGTCCTCCTTTATCTCAAAGCCCAGAACGTCCCTGTAGAAACGTATCATCTTTGGCATATCTTCAACTAACAAACCGAAACCGTCCAGTCTCATCTTTTAAAGCTCCTTTTCAAGATACCCGGCCGTGAATGAGAAGAAATCAAACTTTTTCGTGCAGGTATGGATGAATCCGTGATCCTCATACCATTTGCGGAGGACCTTGTTCTCTTCAACGATGGAGAGCTTCATAATGGTGCAGCCGAGTTCCTTTGCACGTGCCTGTGCATCGTTCAGAAGCGCCTCGCCGATCCCGCTGTGCCTGTATTCCGGAAGAACACAAAGACTTCCAAGCTCGCACTCGCCTTTGGAAGGCAGAGCAAGGTTATAGTAACCTGCCATCCTGCCGTCAGCGAAATACCCGTACATCGGGCGGTGCTGCTCATCCATCCAGGAAAGCACCTTTGCCTCGTCAGTTGCAAAAGCGGTAAAATACGGCGAATTTTCGGGCGTGATACCAAACTCCTCAGCTACCGTAAGAAAGCTCGTGCGTATTACTTTTACGCACTCGGGAATGTCTTCTTTTGTTATTGCTCTGATCATGTTATTTGATTCCATATAATCCGAGGATAAACTGCGCGGACTTCTTAGCAAACGTACCGAAAGACTTAGGCCACTGGCCGTCAATCTTTCCGGTCTGTCCGTTGATTACTATCGTGTAAAGCTTGTTGTCGTAGAAGAATGAGTTGATCCAAACAGGTACGACAAGATACTTGTACTTCAGGTTGTAGTACTCCGTGGCCATCTGGATGCCCATGAGGAATTTGGAGTCAACCTGCCTTAACGCCTGATTGTTCAGGTAAGAATCCATATCGCTGCCGATGCCGTTCCATGCTTCCGAACTGC